>Ga0209777_10001914_pt1 | contig 28616 bp, 35 predicted proteins | sample FrelakmetHBP12HB_FD_187147 | JGI IMG/M metagenome (GOLD analysis project Ga0209777, IMG submission 187147) | Freshwater lake sediment microbial communities from the University of Notre Dame, USA, for methane emissions studies -HBP12 HB (SPAdes)... | ecosystem: Environmental > Aquatic >...
TTGGATACCTTTTTAACCATATTAGCCTATTGCTCTTTTTAATGCTTCTTTTTCTTCTTCTGACAATAAATGATCTGATTTGCCATTTTTTATTGCTTTTGTATAAACTCTGTTTCCATCTTTTACAAATAAGCTTGAAATTACAAAACCATTATTTTTATTGTCCAACAAAGCTATTACAAAACTTTGGTTTCCCCCGATGTCGTTAAAAGGATTGAATCTGACTATGCCTGTTTTTCTAAGGGTTGTTTCGCAGATGTCTTCCAAATTTTTAATTTTTAAAAATGCGTCTTTAATTTTTTCCTCCAAATCGCTGTTTTTTTCTTTTTGCGACAAAAAAATATCCTTAAAATCTTTTATCTTTCCTTTTTCCAGCAATTCATCTATTTTCTGGTTTGTCTGGTAAAAATACCTAAGCAAAAAAGCATTGATTACAATCAAAATTAAAATCACAGCGCCTAACAATAAAAAAATAATCGTCTGGATTGACATACGACTATGATACAACGAATTTTATAAAATTTCAACCTATATTTTTACTTAGTGCTTTTATCCAAAGCGCTCCAAATTTGAGGGTCTTCAACTCCTAAAACCCAAGCTGAAAATCCCCTGAAATTATTCTTTTTTATAATATCCAGTTTATTTTCAAAACTCTGCTTGTCCTGATACCAAATCTGATATTGGTTATTGTTCCAAAAATATGTAAGCCAAGATGCTCCCAAAATTTCGTCAAAACCTAAATTATGGCGGAAATTAGACCTTATATACATAAGCCCATCATATGTTCCAGATCTTGTTATTTTTTTAAAAGGATTTACGCTCCAGCCCCAGGAATAAAGAGGTATTCCAAAAGATAATTTTTCAGGCGGAATTTTATCTTTAACGTAATTTAACACTGAATTAATAAAGGGCACAGATGCAACAGGACCGACAGAATTGGGGTCATCGTAAGTCATTAAGCTTATAAAATCCGCTGCTTTGGCTAATCTCGCATAATCAAAAACCCCTGACCAATTCTTGAAAGCATCTGTATTCTCAAAATCAACGCTCCGCGAAGATGCAGCTACGCTTAAAATCAAACCGTTTTCATGCATAGATTGGGCGGATTTTTCAACAAAAGCTGAATATAAATCTTTGTCTAAATAACTTATATTTTCAAAATCAAACTGCCAGCCGATATAATTATTCTTTTTTGCCACAGCAACAAGAGATTTTATAACTTCATCCTGTGATGCTGCAGAAAGCAATAAATTATGGATTACGCTTTGTTTAAAGCCTGTATTTACCACCAAAGGCATAACCTTAATCTGCTTGCCCTGAGCTTGCCGAAGGGTTTGGCTTATTATTTTTTTTAACTTGGCATCAAGCCCGCCAACTAATTTTAATTTATCAGAAACCGCATAAAATTGCGGAGCCAAAATATCAATTTTATCTGCATTTTTTTGCAAAGATATCAAACCCTTTTTTTCTCCGGACTGATTCATATAAAATATTTTTTCAGGGTTTGCAGCTGAACCCGCCTGCGCTAAAGCTTCGGCGGGCAGGCAAAAAAACGGAAATAAAAATAGAGTAGAGCAAAAAAATAATATTAAAAATTTTTTTGCAATATTTTTCATGCGGAGGGTGCAGGACTCGAACCTGCAAGGGGATTTCTCCCTCTGGTTTTCGAAACCAGTGCCTTACCATTAGACTAACCCTCCATAAAACTATTTTAGCATACTTTATCAAAAAATGCGGCAGAAGCCGCATTCTTTTGTCAAAAATTATGAATTTCTATTTTGTTTCGTTTTTTACAAAAATCTTATGCCAGTCATTGAATTCATAAATATCATGGGCAATGATTCCGCAGACAAATCCCACAAAAAATCTGGGAAGATAGAAATAATCAATAAACCAGACAATTACCAACAGCAATGCTCCCAGAATCCAATGATGCAGATGAATTTTCCATTTGCCGCAGTCTATGTAAACACTGTCAACTTTGCCATTTTCAAGGAAATATTTAGAAAATACTTTAGAGCCGATATACCCCAATGCCAATCCTAATGCCAAAAGAAAGGAATAATAAAATGAAGCTACCAAGACGAATGCCGGCAGATATTTCCTGACTTTTGAGTTTTGATTGTCGTTTTTTGCCAGTTCTAAGTCAATTAGTTTATCGTTTAAATCGCTTATCTCACTATTGTTTTCCATATTTAGTTATTTTACTACCAACAAACACCCTTGTCCAGCCTCAGACATCATTTTTATCCCCAGCTCTTCACCTACAAAAATAAAGAAGAGCCAGCTCAAAAATGCTTTTTTGAATATGAATCCTTTTTTTAAAAAATAAAAAGCCTTGCAGGAGCAAAATTTCTGCTCCTGCAAGGCCACGAACTAATGGGCGATCAACCCCAAACGAGATCAGCCCATACCTCCACCATTATAGTATGGCGGGATAAATGGTTCATCATTCCCGAAGCTCGGGAAAACGAACCAGACATCATAGACACCCGATTCGAAATCGAGTTGTGTCATGCTCCCCCCTGATTCGATCGGATATACTGTCGGCGTTGGATCGCCTACTTTCCGCACGACCACACTCGTCGCAACCTCTCCATTCGGCGCGACCGCATAGAGACTGACGGTCTTTGGAGAGAAAAAACTGGCTTGGTAAAGCGGATTCTCGACGGCGATGCTACCACCGGCTTTTCCGAAACTTCCAAAAACGATCTCCATAGGGTTGTCGAGAGTAATGAGTCCCTCGATAGATGCCTGGACTTGTGCCGATACCGGCGTTGGCGGAACACTGGCGCCCGTATTCATGTCAAATGCGGCCGTATTCTGGCCAACATTGAGCACCAATTGCCCGGAAAAACCGCACAGCGATGTCGGGAACATAATCCGATCGCCACTGGTTTGAATCCAGACATACTGGTAGGTGCCGTCGCCGTTTGACACTTCAACGTAGGCATAGCTCACGCCCGGCACGTAGATTGGGACTTCCGAATTCAACTTCATCACAATGTTCGCCGCTCCCGCCGGCAGTGTCCAACCTCCTGGGCCATTTACCAGATTGAACTGGTTTTGCCCGACAAACAGTGTGTACCGCTCGTCGTCGAACAGAGCCGCCTCCAAGTAAACCAGGGACTTTAGATCCCCGATATTAAAGGAGAGCGCCTGTTTCGCCAGAAGCTGAGTAATGACCCGAATGTCGGGGTTACTTGAGGCAACCGAGACATAAGGGGTCCCGCCAGGCAGATTGACGCCGTTGCTCCAGCCATTGGCTGCAGCCTCGACAACGCGCTCCTTCGCGTACGACATCAGCGCCTTGGCCGACGTAATCATCTGCATGTCCGCGGGCAACTGAGCCGTCGTCGGACCCGTCGTCGGAATCGGCGCTCCCGCCGCAAAAGCCGAACTCGCCAACACCATCACTATCGCAAAAACCAACACTTTCTTCATCGAATCTCTCCTCGTTTTTGTTCCTTCCATCTTACCACATCGCGAGAACAGCCCCGCGACATTTACTACAAATTACTGCACTTCCTTCCGCTATTTCTGCCCTTTTTCTCCTTTCTTTTCATCCTCAAAGACGAGGTGGACCGCTGTCTGGATTAACACACCTTTTTGAGGCGCGCTTTTAGCCAAAGCGGTTTGCGGTGCCGGTACAACATCTTCCTCTTCTTGCGGAACTTCTTTCGGCTCCACAATCGGATTCTTGATTTGCACTACAGGCAGTTGAAGGGTTTGTGGTGCATTCTTGAGCAACATGCACCCAATGATTGCCACTACCGCAACAACCACTACAACGATAATGAGTTTCTTCATGGGTTTCTCCTTTCCCGGTTACTCATTTTTAGCCATTATTCATATGTAAAAGAGCACAAACTTCGCTCTTTATTGCTAATTTGCAAACAAAAATACAGTTTTTACCATATTTTTATTATACTTTAAATTATATAACATTTTATTATGTATGTCAATATTTACAGCCAAAACAAAAAGGCACCTCTTATGCCTTTTAATTTGTGCCCCTAGTAGGAATCGAACCTACATTTAAGGTTTAGGAAACCTCCGTCCTATCCATTGAACGACAGGGGCTGGTTTATTTTTAAAATACCAGAAATTTTTTAAAAAATCAAGTTCTCATTTTTTAAAATTTCTGGTATACTGATTAAATAATAATTAAATCACAAATAAAAATATGCCATCAAAATCTCCAATTATAGAAATTGCAAAGCGAGTTTGCCCGGCGGTAATAACCGTCATAGTTTCAAAAGACCTGCCGAAGGCAGAAAATTTTTATTCTTTTCCTTTCGGCGGGAAGGAGTTTATTATGCCAAAATTCGAGAAAGGGCAGAAAGGAAAAGTTGAAAAGACCCAGATTGGCGGAGGTTCGGGATTTATTGTTTCAGAAAACGGTTATGTTTTAACCTCAAACCATGTAGTATCTGACACAACAGCCGACTACACAGTAATTCTGGATCCGAAACACAAATATCCTGCCAAAGTTTTATCACGCAACCCTATCAATGACACTGCTGTTTTAAAAATTGAAGGCTCGTCCCCCACTAACTTTGGGGACGGAGGACAAGAAACAAAGTCTAATCCTAAATTAAATCCAAAGTTAGTAGGGGATAAAAAATTTCCATATCTGGAAATGGCTGACTCAGATAAAATTGAGCTGGGCGAAGAAGTGGTGGCAGTAGGAAATGCATTAGGGGAATTTACAGACACATTATCAGCTGGAATTGTTTCCGGCTTGTCCAGATTTATAACTGCATTCGGAGGCATGGATTATCAAACACAAAATTTAAGGGGATTGATACAGACTGATGCTGCAATTAATCCTGGAAACTCTGGAGGGCCTTTGGTAAATATGGAAGGCCAGGTCATTGGCATAAATACTGCAATGATAATGGGCGCTGAAAACATTGGATTCGCAATCCCCATAAATTATGCCAAAAAAGATTTAAACGAAGTTAAAAAATATGGAAAAATAATAATGCCATTTTTGGGGATAAAATATGTCTTAATCACGAAAGAAATGGCGCAAGCCAATAAACTGCCTGTAAATGACGGGGCTCTGGTTGTAAGAGAAGCTCTTGGCGAATCTCCTGTTGTAAAAGGTTCTGCGGCAGATGCAGCGGGAGTAAAAGAGTGGGACATAATTTTAGAGTGCAATAATGAAAAAATAACAATGAAAAATTCTCTGGCGGATATTCTGCAAAAATGCAAAATCGGAGAAAAAACAATTTTGACGGTTTTGCGCGACGGCAAAAAACTAACTTTAACCGCAAAATTAGAAGAAAAAAACTAATGCAGGAGGAAACTAAAAACTTTTTTCAAAAAAATTGGTTAAAAATAATTATTGCAATTGCTGTTTTGATTATTGCAATACCCACAGGATATTATTTTATTGTTTTTCAAAGACAGCAGCAGGAGCAAACAAATAATATCAATCTGCAAACGAAATGCGCAACTCAGGCAAAAAAATTTTTTGACAATATTAAAAGCATGGCTAATGATATAAATTATACTTATAAAAATCACTACAGCATTAATCTCAACAGATGCTATGTTTTAATTCATGGCATCGGAGTCAGCGGAATCGGAATGAGCGACATGCTAATAGATGTTTACGCAAATGAAAATATAGCTGATTGCGAATCATACGGCACTGCTCCCGAATTGAATTTCTGCTCATATAATAGTTCGAATGAAATAAAATATAATATCAACCAGTTTAATGATTTTGTTAAGCCGTATATGGAAACAAAATAGATTATAATAATTATTTTTAAAAAATTTTCTATAAAAAAAATCCGCGAAAAGCGGATTTTATTTGTGTTAATTTGTGTTCTGTTTTATGTTGTTTTATGTATCTTAAATTTGTATCTTTGAAATACTTCAACGCTGGCACGATTATTTAAAGCCATAAGAGTATTCTCGTCTATATTGGCATAACCTATTATATTCGCTTCCCTCTTAACCGAATCAAATATAATTTTCTCTAAAACATCCCTTAGAAAATCACGCTTTTGCCCAATATCTAAATTTTTGAGCCTATCTCTTATCGCACTGCAAAATACATTTAGCTTTTCCATTATCATTGGCTTAGTAATGACTTTATTCAGAAGAGCATCTGTCCTCGCAATTTTATTTTTAATAGCCTCTTCATCAGAGTTGTAGCCATCATTTCTTTCAGTAAATTGCTCTTTTGTTATTTCTCCTCCTGTATATATTTCTATGAGCTTATTTCTCTTTTGGATTATATCCGTCTGCTTTTTAATTAAAACTTCTTTATCCTTTGTCAGCTCATCCTCGCTCTTTGTGATATTCTCCGTTAGCAACGATATATGTTTTGCTAATATGTCTTGGTCAGTTATTACCTCGCTTACCGTGTCCCATACTCGTGTATCCAAATCTTTTGTCCTTATGCACGGCACATTACAGTCATTTGCAAGAGGATATTTTCTCTGCCTGTTGTTGCACCTGTAATAAAAAGATTCCTTGCTGTTATTGTTTTTCTCACCAGTAAAGGTTGAATCGCACTTTGCACATCTTATCAATCCGCTTAAAAGATAAAAATATTTAGTCGCACCAAAAGGTTTATATCTTTTAGACAGCATATCTTGTGCAGTATAAAATTTACTTTCATCAAGAATAACGGGATGGGGAACTGGTATCCACTCGCTCTTATCTCGTCTTCTTTTGCTGTTTTTTATATTCTTTTTATATTTGTTTGCACTGGCAACTTCAATAAATTGATTCTTATTATAAAACCCTTTGCCGATATACGCTGAATTACGCAAGATAACGCTGATTGAAGACTTATCCCATTTCAAACCTCCTTTTCGTGGCAATATGTTTCTTTTCGCCAACTCTCCTAAAATAAAATTAATACTTTTAGATTCTATATAAAGGTCAAATATCAATCTAACTACTTCTGTCTCTTTTTCATTTATCTCGTAATGCTCGGCTTTTTCATCGGTTCTTTTAATATATTTATATCCATAAGGAGGTATCCCGCCAACTATTTGCTTTGTCCTTGCCTTATAGAATCTACCCCTCATTGTCCTTTCTAAAATTCTCTCTTTTTCGTATTCATTCACCGCACCTAAAATATTAAACATAAACTTGCCGTCTGGGGTATCGGCTATTGGTTTATCCTTAATAAAAATTTCTATATTGTGTTTTTTCAATTCTTCAACTAAAATTCCCTGATGATATAAATTTCGGGAAAGCCTATCGGTTGAAATGACATACAGAGCCTCAAACATCTTATTTTTAGCATCGTCTCGCATTTTATCTAATTCTGGACGCATAAGATTTGCCCCGCTCCAACCATCGTCAATGTATTCTTTTGTAATTTCAAAACCCTTACATATTTCTCTTAACTCTGAAAGTTGCGACTCAACTGTTTTCTCTTGCTCTTGCAATGCCGTGCTTACACGGCAGTATATGGCTATTTTTTTCATAAGTTTTTGAAAACAAAACGGGACTGGATGCAAAGAATTATTGTTAAGGTAATTCAGCACCAGCCCCGTTAGTTTATATATTAGCAAAATAAAAAATCTTTGCAAAATACTGAATCACCTTAACATCTTAATTTTACCATTTTACAAGCAATAGTGTCAATGATTTTTACCCCACCATTCAACTCACTATATCTTTTTTTCAGTAAAAATACTGAGCGGAGTAGTCGGGTAGATTAACATTCTTCTTTTATCGTCAGGGTCGGGTTCTTGGATTATCAAACCAGCAGTCTCCAACATCGGTAAAATTTGCTGTCTTAATTGCCAATCTGCAATAAGTCTCTCATACACCTCATAATGTTTTTTATTTATATCCTGTCTTGTCAGTCCCTTCTCTCTAATATTGTTTAAATTAAGTTTATTTTTTTCTTCCCACGCAGGCAAAATGACTTCTTCATAAAACTGATAGACATAAGGCGACAAATTCAGTTCTTGGCTTTTTGCTATTGCTCCCCAAATTTTAAAGGCTTCTTCAATATCAGATTCGTTGGCTGTTATAGTTGAGCCGTTCCTTTCTCTAAACCAAAGATTAACCAGTGCAAGGGATTTTATAATTGAAATGAGTCGCCCCACATCTCGGTTATGTCTTGGCTTTAATATTTTACTTTTTGAGGTAAATCTCTTTTCCAATTCTTCTGAAAAATTAACTTTAATATCTTTTATATTTTCCTGTTTTATTGCCAAAATTCTCCTTTTCAATAAATTTCTTTCGGGATTTTCATCAAGCCATTTTTTGTAAGACTCACTATCGGTTGCCTTCCTTATTTTTTCGTGGATTGATTCTCTTATTTTTTCTTGGGTTATTTCGGGACTTAGAAGCAAAAACCTTGTTCCCTCTTGCTCATCAATTTTTAGTCCAGCACTGCAAAAAATAACAGAAGGGAAACCCTTAATAATAACCGTCTTTGTTCTATTCCCGCCCCTTTGATTTTTATCAGTTATTTTACTTTGGATTTCTTTTTCATCGTGAGATAATAAAGCACGCAGTCGTTCCAGCAGTGCAGTATGTGGTTGGTCTGTAAAAATAATTATCTTTCGTGATAAATCAACTACGATGCAATTTTTTTCTTTGTCATACATACCCTGTTCGTGGAAAAATGCTTGTGGCGAGCAAATGCTTAATTTCATCACATCTTCCTCTGGAAATAAATTAGAACTCTCTAACGGGATATAACTTTTACCAGTTGAAGATGGGGCATTAAAACTGATATTAAATTGCGAGTCCTCTGTAAAAGCTGAAAGCTGGCACAAAAAAGTTATCAGTTTATTTTCCTCATCTTTTTTAATTGTTAATCCTAAAACATCAATCAGCTCTTTTGGCGTAAGCGGTTTAAATTGCGAGCAGTCAATTTTTTCTGGATATTCCTTTGCATATTTTGTGAATAAATCTTCAACATTACCCTTGAGGTCTATAAAGTAATTGGTAATGTCTCCACCCTCTCCAACTTCTTCTGGTAGAGCAACAAAATAAGTTTTGCTATCGGGATTCGCCAACATCTTCAATGCTTTTTCCGCTCCTTTTCTGCCAGATTCGTCTTTGTCATTACTATCATAACAAACATAAATTTCTTTGCATTTTTTAATCTCGTCAGCCCACTCTTGTTTAAAAGTTCCTGCTCCAGCCGTGCCAGTAATAGCGGGCACTCCTTTTGAAATTAAAAGCAGTCTGTCTAATTCGCCCTCGCATATAAATATTTTATCTGTATTGTTTTGTAAGGTCTCCCAGCCATAAATCTGAGCTTCACCGCTTGGAAATGTCATTTTTTTATTTCCCCTTGCTGGGTCTTGCCTTAACTTAAAGAAAATAAAATTACCCTCAATGTCCTTGATTGGGATAGTAATCCAATCCTCGCCATAAAAATTACCCCAGCCGAGCCTATATTCGTTTATAATCGCATCTGGTATGCCTCTTGCGTTTAAATACTGGCGGATATGCTCTGGCAGTACATTATGACAGGATTCAACAAGCCCCTCGTCAAATTTCATCTTTTTAGATTTTTTAGTTGGTTTTAACGGATTCAAGGCAATATCTTTCATATTATCTCCCAAATACTTTGCCAGCGTAAAAATATTGCCAGTTGCTCCGCACTTTTTACAGTGATATTGAGAAGTTTCAATATCAAAATACAAATGAGCTTCGCCATCCGCACTGTCCTTATCACAATTACTAAATAAGCATTTTGTTATCAACTCTTTGCCTTGTTCCTTAAAACTTATTCCTTTTTTAGTTAAATACTCTTTTATGCTAATTGTCTTTAATTGTTCCATATTTTTGTAAAACATATTTTTATTAATTTTAATTTCTAATACTTGATAAAAATTTAGGAATCATTTTTTATTTCAATCTCTTTGTTTTCTTGTTCGTCAAAATACTTGATAATGTCTTCTTCATTAAATATTCTTTTTAACGCCAAATGGACTCTCAAAAAGTTTTCAGGATTTTTAATTGGAGTGTAAAAAACTTTAATTTTGTCTGAATCCTTTTTCTTCATAAAAAAATCTACCCATTGTCAGAGTAGAGACGATTTTTTAATGTTTTTAGGTTATTGAAAAACGATAAAGCCGAAACTGTTATTTCGTTATTCCAATAATGGTTGATTGTTTGATTAATATCCCCCGATTCCTTAAAAACGAATCTGGTTTTTTTAGGATTAGTTTTTTCAAGCTCAATCAGTTCATAGTTAAGAGTTAATAAAGTTGTAGCTAATCCTAAATCAAATGTTGAAAATTTTTTGCTCATAATAATGTTGGATAATTTTTTGCCCTATTATGAGTGTTAGCGAAAATTCACGATAAAATACGGAAAAACAAAAATCCCCTCTAAAATAGGGGGGATTTTACTTATTTTATTATCGGTGAATTCACGGCTGGTCGTTTATCTGGGGAGCTTCTTTCGCAAGATATTCCTTTAATCCCAAGTCGTCTCTTTGCTCATCATCTAATCGGCTATTTTCTGGGATGAGGTTAATTTTTATTTTATACATTTTGTTTTTGACATAGTCAGAAAACGGGTCGTTTTGAATCTGAAAGTATGTTTTTAGAGTATCTGACAAAATCTGTTTTCTTTTTTTAAAAGCATCAATTTCTTTTTGAGGTAAATTTTTGTTATTTTGCCACGACATTTCACTATTCCTTTTAGAAAGTTCTACTAAGAGTTCCCATTGTTTATTCGGTAGCTTTCTTTTTTTGTCTTTGAATCCCATAACATCATAATTAGTTTGGAGGGTCTCTTTTCTAAATTTAATTATGGCTTCGTGGCTATTAAGGAAACTTATAGTTATTTCTTCCCACCTTAAATCTTTTGGAAAGGATAAAAACTTTGCTGTTTTAAAATTCTTTTCGTCTAAAGAAATTTGATAAATATTATAGCTATCTTTATTTAGTTCTTCTGGCATTCCGCTCGTAATAATAACACCACCTCCATAATTTATATAACCCCACAATACTTCATAACTTTTTACTGCCCCTTTTTTTAGTAGTCCCATTAATGTTGAGCCAATATCATACGGGGTTATTTTTTTTTCCATAAATTTAAATTCAGGGATTATAACAATTCCACCTATCGGCGGATTTATTTTGATAGATTCCTCAATTACATCTACAACTTTTTTTATTTTTTCTTCTGCTGTAATTTCCATAGTAATTTTAATAGTAATTTTTTATTATTTACGCATATACTTTACCATATTTTTGACATATTTTCAAGTTGATTTCTTATGCTATTTGAGGTAATATAGAGATGACAATTTAATAAACGAGCCTAACCCTTATTTTAACTAATAAGGTATGGCACAAAAACCTGTGATGGACATTAAGCTCTCAGTCAGAGCACCATCACAGGTCTATGCCCGAAAGGGTGTAGGGTAGTCGCAAGATTATCGCTGGCTGGGAGCTTTGTGTTGTATCTTCGGTCAGTGAGTTTAAAATATGCCAATTTTAACAAATCCTTGTTTTCCTCAAAGTGTACCAGACCCCGAAACGGGTTGTAGGTCTTGTAGCGATAATGCAAGAACCGACTATGAACAATGTCGGCAAGCTTTTTTCCTAAAGCAACAGAATCAAATTCTTCAATCTCAAAAAGGGACAGAGCTGACAAGTCAAAATCTTAATACGGAAAATCAAAATTTACAGAGTTCGTTAGACACTCAACAAAAACAGATACAAACACTAACTCAGCAAGTTAATTCACAAAATCAAAGAGTTAATACGCTAACTAATCAGCTTAATACTTCAAATATTATAAATATCAGCTTGGCTGTTATGCTTGGGTTGGTTTTAATTTTTGGAATATTTATTTTTATAAAAAATTATGGAAAACACAAAATTATTTCTAAAAAATAACTGGTTTAAAATTTCTCTAATAGTAATAGCAATTATTTTATTGCTGTTAATTTCTTTGGCTATATTTCATTTCTATAATCTTTACAGGAGTAATCTGGATAGAGAGGGTAAAAATTATTATCAGCAACAAGCGGAAAAATGTGCTGAGCTGTCATTGTTGTATGTCAGCGATTTAAGACAACAAGAAAAAGATAGCAATAAACAATTAGGTATGGATTTAACACCATCTATTGAATATCATAATCACCTTAATAAAAAATTAAACACTTGTCTTGTATATACGGACACAACTTATCAAAGCATAAACAACCCGCAAGGAATCACCAGCACTCAAGAAGTCAGAGACTTGATAAACGATAAATCAATAATATGGAATAGTAGTTATAATGTTTTCAATTCTGATGGCACGATAAATAAGGGTAAAAGCAATAATACTGGTATGACCAATGATGAATTCTATAACCAAAAACAAAAATTAATGAGCGAATAAAAATATGATATTATATCTCATAGGACAAATTATTTTTTGGTCTTTTATTATTCTAATTGTTATCCCTGCAGTTTTTTGCTTGCTCTCAATGATAATTCTTTACGGTAAAAGAAAGAAACAATCATAAAAATATGGAAAAAGAAATTGTAGAGTATAAATTAACAAAAAAATTAGACAATCTTACTTGGGAGGGGGAACTATGTATTGAAGAAAAATTTTTACCTAACATTTCCGCAGAAAATATTCATTTATTAACTTTTTTTTATTTGTTTCCCACTGCCTTGTTTCTGGTTGATAATCAAGATTCTCGTACTAAGTTAATTAAATTAATGGGGTGGTTTGTGGGGGGTGTAAGTGATTTTAGCGAATTCAAAAGGTTGGTCGCAGTTCCCGATGTCAAAGAATATCCAATAAAAGTTTTAATCAAGAATTATACCGATAGTTCTCAACCTCCAATACATATTAAAACTGGGAATTTTTGGCAAAATACTAAAGTAGGTAATGATAATTTCACATCGCTAATTTCATATTTTATGATTGATTTATATTTAAAATTAAGAGGCAATCCATTTTTGGTATCTTACTTAGAAGACTTAACTAAAGTATCTTTGGAAAATAAAAAAAGCTGGCTTGAAATTCTTCTTCCCGTTTCAAATAAACATTTTGAAAAATTAAATATAAAATTATAAAAATGAAAAAATACAAAATTTTTCTTATCGTTGCGGTGATTCTTATTTTTTCTGGCATAACCCTATCCAGCAATGCGGATGGTTCTGGCGGGTGGGTTTTTCAATCAGGTTTAGTGTTTTTATTTGGTGCTTTCGCACTTATTTCAGCCGAAAAAAAGTTCAAAGATTTTGATTTTAAAATTGTTAGTTTTGTTTTAATGATTATTGTATTAGTATTGGGATTTTTTAGTGGAATGTGGAATTTACATCCTTTGGGTATGATTATTTCAATAGTCGGAGGCATCGTGGTTTTTTATGAGATAATAGGAAAAAAGTTTTTGGTTGATAAAAAATTGGGTAAAAAATAAACTTATGGCATATACTTATTTTAAAAATAAAGAAATCGGAAGTAGGTGGTGGTGGGATAAATGGTTTATAGGTATAATTATTTTGGGATTTGTCCTGTATTTTATTTTCGGTAAATTGGTAGCCACAATCGGCACATTATGTTTAATACTTTTACAGACGTGGATATATCTTAATAACAGAATAGATATTTTAGAAGAAGAAATTCAAAAAATGAAAAATAATTAATATAAAAATAAATATGAATATCTATAATTTTACAAAAGGACAATTAATAACTGCGTGGATTTTTGTAATAATAGAGCTTATAATACTTGCAGTTTCCGCCAACACCGAAGAATATATTGGAGAGTATATTCCGCTTGTTATTTATTACATCCCGATAGTATTGTTCGTTTTAGTTGCCTATACGATTGGGTGGAGAAACAATCGTAAAAAATAAGTTTATGCAACAAAAAATTAAAAGAATTTTAAAGATTATTGTAATCGTTTTTTTAGTCCTTACTGCAATAGCCTATTGGACTGAAAAAGGATTTAATCTTGTAGGAAAAAATAATATTTCCAGTGATAACTGCTCGATAGATAATGGCATCGCAACTATAAATATCAATGGAGAAATAGTTTCGTATATTTTAAAACCAGACTCAAATAGTTCAAGCCAAGCACCTCAAGACCAAACCTCCGCAGATAATGTTGTCGCCTGTATTAATAAGGTAGCAGGGAATGATACAACAAAGGGGCTAATTTTAAGGATAGATTCTTACGGAGGAAGCCCAGAAGCCTCAGAAGAGATAGCAAACGCCATAAAGGGGCTGAATAAGCCCTCTGTGGCGGTTGTAAGGGGTTCTGCCGACTCTGGGGCTTATCTGATAGCGTCTGCAACCGATAGAATCTTTGCCAGCGATTGGTCGGATGTCGGAAGTATTGGCATTACTGGTTCATATACGGATAATTATCAAAAAAATATAAAAGACGGCATAACCTTTAATCAATTATCAGTGGGTAAATTTAAAGATACTGAAAATCCAGATAAGCCGTTAACCGCAGACGAAAAAGCAGTTATAATGAGGGATTTAAACATTGTTTACCAAGATTTTATACAAAAGGTGGCTGATAACAGAAAACTTGATGTTAGCAAGGTCAAACAATTAGCTGATGGCTCTTCAGTGTTGGGGGTGCAGGCTAAAGCGGACGGGCTCATTGATGAAATAGGAGATATAAACAGTGCGACAGTATGGTTGAAAAGTAAAATTAAATAAACCTTCTTACAAGAGAAAAATAAAACTGCCCGTCTCTGAGCAGTTTTAATTTATTATTTTTTAGGAGTTATCAGGGTTCACGATTCAATAACAATATTTTCAACTTTTTCCTTCAACTCTATTGGAATCGCAGTGCTATTTCCAATAAGTTTTTTAATTTCTATTAAATCTTCTTTATTAAGTTCCCCTATTGGAACTATAGGAAGACAACTTTCTAAGGGGGGTTCTTCTCCTGTTTTCGTAAAAAGAGCCAATCTTTCTTTAACCTCTTCTGTTCTTAATTCTACAAAACAGTATATTTTTTGCTCCAACAACTTACCCGCTTGAGGAGTTCCCCTGCTTTTTAATATATACTCTGCTCTATATTTAAGGAGCTTACTTGTTTCGGCATCAACTACGAGAGCCGAGTATAAAATTTTTTCAGTATGAATTAAATAAATATAATCTTTTTCATTATACTTGAAAATACTACCAAATTTCACAAATATATCATCCATATATTTTTAAGAGCAACTCAATGTCCTCTTTAGACACCTTGCAGTCGCTATCTTCTGTAGCTAATGAATAAGATATATCTTGGAATGGGCGACTTTGAGTCCACGCAGATTCTTTGTGAGAAGCATCGACTATTTCTTTTGTGTTTTTATCTCCAAACCTCAAACATACATTTTTCATCGTGGAGAGTTCGTCTTCTGAAAAGTATTTTTTATCATTTTCCGTAAAATTTCTCAGAGGGACGATTCTGTATAGATAATTCCCCTCACTTTTTTCTATTGATATTGTGTCTGAAAGAAAGGAATTGTCTACGTCATCTTCTACCGAATCCACCATATTTTTAATAACCGTAGGGACGGGTCCGTGTTCTAATTTTACATAATTATCCCAAGTAATAGGAGAACCGTATTCTTTTACGTGTCCAAAATCAGTAAAGTAAAATAGTTTCATCAACTTTGTTTTACCCAATAATCTTTTATCGGTATTACACGCAAAAAATAACACCATTGCTTTAAGTTTTGATAGTGGTATCTTCATTTTTTTATTATCTATTATTTAGTTTAACAAATTTTAGTGTTAATAACAATGTCAATGGCATCAACTGTGAATAACTATCCTACCTAAAAAATCCATCTTTGTCAACCATATCGCCATATAAGTATATACGTTAAGTCTCCATTAAAGTTTTGAGTTTCAAAACAATAGTGAGTCGCAGAGTGGGGTAAATATAACCGATTGATTTTTGCCTATTCCGATACCAATAAATCATCTTTACCAAATTATCCTTCTATTATGGTCTTCTACCAAGAGGCTATATTTATTCTAATAATTTACCATTCTTTACCATTTTATTTAAAATCATTTAGATTAGTTTATATTTCAGGTTGGCTACAACCCATCCTAAACACATAAACCAAAAAATGAATATAAACTATAATTATGTAGAGGGTATGATTATTGTGTAGTTTATTAGAATATTTTAGTGTAAATTAAGGTGGTTGTACCCCACATATTCCGCAAAAGTAAAGAACCTAAAATACAAGTTAGTGTATGTTGTTAAAATAGGTGTTAGAAAATGTTGGTTAAGTTAGGTTTTTAGATGCTGTTTTGGCATTGGCAGAACCCCATATATTCTGCCAAAACATAAATACCGAAAACCTAAATGATTATCTGTGAAGATATAAGGTAGAAAAGAACGTGATTTTTAAGAGTTTTAAAAGTGCTGTTTTTGGCACGCAGAGAGCCCCCTAAATATTATACTATTAAAAGTAATCTACCAGTAAGGGAATGCGATTAAAACAAAAATACGGATTACGAATAAGGAAGGCGTATTATAGCCCCGCCAAAATGCAATATATTTTTTATATTTTAAGGGAGATAGAGCCTCCATTTAGTCGGGACGAGGGTAAAAGCCAAGGGTATAGTTCGGTAATATAATCTATATAATATAAATATAATCATATATAATATAAATATAATAATAAACTATACAAAAAGAGAGGATTAAATCCCTTCTTTTGTTTTGTTAATATATCCTAAACCTTAATCTTTATTTCAAACTTGAGACTATTTATGGGGTCAAACCTGTATCTTGCTAATGATATGAAGCCAAGCCTATTATTTATGGGGTTGCTCTTAGAGCCATTTGTGGGGCTAAACTTGTATTTTGGAAAAAAGATAAGTGCCGATTGCGATAATGACTGAAGAAACAGCGAGCAATATCACAAAGTCAAACATCATGCCATAATGCGCGCCGTTGATTAGAGTTCCGCGGAGTCCATCAACCCCATAAGACAAGGGGTCAATAGCTGTTATAATGCCTATTGCTTTAGGCAAATTATTCAACGGGAATAAAGCCCCTGAAAGAAAAAATATCGGCATTATCAGAAAGTTTGATATCAATTGGAATCCATGCATGTCTTCCAAAATTGAGGCAATGGCAGTTCCTAAAGCAGCAAACATTAGCGCGATAAGAAACATAAATACGAATGCCAATGCCAGTCGCCATACCGCAAATATTGGGGTAAAACCTACGAACAAAGAAAGAACAAAAACAATGACACCTTGCATAACAGCAACAGTTGCGCCGCCCAAAGTTCTGCCAACCATTATTTCCCAGCGTGGAACAGGAGCCACCATTGTTTCTTTTAAAAATCCGAACTGCCTGTCCCAGATGACCTCAATGCCATTAAAAACTGACAAAAACAGAATACTCATTGCAATAATTCCCGGAGCTAAAAATTCCAGATAATTGCCCTGGCCTGCTTTTTGGAAAACCGGCCCAAGCCCGAATCCCAAGGCAACCAAAAAAAGCAAGGGTTGGCCTAAAGATCCGATTATTCTCGATTTTGACCTGAAGTATCTTTTTAATTGGCGTAGCCAAAGCGTATAAATTGCAATCATCTTTTTTAATATTTAATTATCTTCTGCCCCAGCCATGCCTGCGGGCTCCCATTCCTGGGGCTGGCTTTTCCTCTCTGATGGCTCTCCCAGTTAGCGATAAAAATGCTTCTTCTAAAGTAGCGGCATTTGTCTGATTTTTAAGTTGTTTTGCCGTACCTTGCGCAACAATTTTGCCTCGGTCAATTATTGCTATCCTGTTTGAAACTTTTTCTGCTTCTTCCATATAATGCGTTGTCAAAAATACAGTAATGCCTTCCTCTCTGTTAAGCTTTTTCATATAAGTCCAGATATGGTCCCTTGTCTGAGGGTCAAGACCTATTGTCGGCTCATCTAAAAACAAAATTTTAGGGTGGTGGATAAATCCTCGGGCAATTTCAAGACGCCTTTTCATCCCGCCTGAAAAGTGTTTTACTAAATCTTTTCTTCTGTCCCAAAGTTCAGTAAATTCCAGCATCTGTTGGATTCTTTCTTTCCTATCTTTCTTTTTAACTTTATAAAGCATGCCATGGAAATCCAGATTCTCATAAGCAGTGAGCTCATCGTCCAAACTTGGGTCCTGGAAAACGATCCCAAATGATTCTCTTGCTTCATTTTGCTGTATCGTTGGATCAAATCCATTGATCAATATATGGCCGGATGTGGGATTAGTTAAAGTCGTGAGCATTTTTATTGTTGTTGTTTTTCCTGCTCCATTAGGGCCCAAAAATGCAAAAATTTCTCCCTTTTTGACATTAAGGGTTATGTCATTAACAGCTGTAAAATCGCCATATTTTTTGGTAAGATTCTTTATTTCTATTATGTTTTCCATCGCAAATTCTGAATTTATATTTGTATTATACTATATTATACGGACATTTGTATAATTTTAGCGCTAAAAATTTTGACAAATTGTTTAAGAGATGTAAAATGAACAAAAGTCGGAAATAATTTAGAATATAAATTTAAATTCATCCGGCTAAATAATTTTGGCTTTACAAAAATTATTTAATCGGACAAAAAATATGCCATTTACAGGAGCAGACAGTAATTTAGGAGACATTATTCTTCCTGACGAAACGGAAATGCCGCCGGCTTCAGAGCCGGAAGAACTGAAAAGAGAAAAAGAGGAATTACGAAAAAAAGCTGAAGAAATCCATAAGAGAAAACCAAAGGAAGTGACAGACCAAGAGATAGATGAATACTTAAAACAAAAAAACCGCCTTGAAAAATCACCTAAGAAAAAGGTAGCATAATAACAAAAAACCGCCTACAGGCGGTTTTTTGTTTTAAATTTTAATTATTGTCCTGTTTTTTTAATTGGTCCCTCAGTGTAAATATTTGATGGATTCCAAAGCATAAATCCATTAAAATCACTTCCAAGAGAATCCTGCGTTGCTTTAATTTCCTGTTTTACCATGTCAGCTGTGTAATAGGCTCCTAAATTAAAATCTTGAAGCCATGGCCTGAACTTAGCCAAAGGGGCCGTAACCGAAGCCACTGTTGATAAGCCAGCTGCTCCTTTATTTTTTATTGCTAAATCTTTTTTCTGTTCCAAAAAATTTTTCTCTCTGTTCAAAGCGCTATCCATTGAGTACTTTACAACCTCATACGGATGTTCTGCCGGATTAGCAAAACCTATAAATCCAGCAGCATAATGTGAAGGATAGACCATAGGGCAGACATAATCAAAATTTTCAAAAGCATTTTCAATTATCTGGCCGATGCCTATGTCATCTGTTTTAACAGTTGTCAGGCCGAACAAATCAATTGATATTTTTTCATTTGGCAGATTAGCTCTTGTATAATTAAAAAAATCTTTTATAATTTCTGATTTTGATTTTTTTTGGTCCCATAAAGGAAATCCCATATCTTCCATTTTTCCATCGGAAGGAAATCTTACATAATCAAAATTTATCTCATCAAATCCATGTGAAAATGCATCCTTTGCCAAAGAAATATCATAATCCCAAACATCTTTTGAGGCAGGATCAAGCCAAGACAATCCATGATTATCCTGCCACAATACTGGCTGCGATGAATCTGTTGTTTTGGATTTGTTATACACTGCTAAATCCGGCCTTGACTTTGAAAAAGCCGAATCTTCAAAAACAACAATCCTGCCAATAACATAGATATTCTGGCTGTGGAAAAAATTCACCAGTTTATCAATATCTGCAATCGCTCCATTATACAAATTATATTTTTTGACATCGCTGTCGCCCGAATTGTAAGATACAAATCCGGAATAATCTTTTATATCTATTACAACCGCATTTATTTCCGTGCTTTTAAAAAGCCTGCTTAAATAATCAAGATATTTTTTGTTTCCTGCTGAATAACCAGTAGCATAAACTGCTTTTATAATTTCTGGAGGGTTGCTTAATGAAACACCCCTTGGCTCAGAAGGCGGAGGCAGTGGAATATTAGGACTGACTACTACGGTCAAATTATTGTTCTGATTGTTTGAAACCGCTGCTTTTTGGCTAACAAAATAAGTTTTATCCTGCAAAGCAAAAGAAATGCCAGATATCAAAACTGCCATCATTATCAACACAACAAAAAAATTTTTCCGTCTCGAGAACTCCATAATGTTTTAGATAATACTTGATTATATATCAATATCTTTTATAAAACAAAAGCGAGGTCAGACCTCGCTTTTTAAATCTACTCAGTGGTTTTGCCATCAAATTCATCTGTGGCATCTGCTTCTCCATCCTGTTTTGTTTTATGAATTACACCATCTTTGTGATGCGCTGGAGAATAAATTGTATAAAGTTTCAGTTCGTCTGTTGCCGAAACATTTATAACATTGTGCTGGGCGCCGGCAGGAACAATAACCGCTGTGCCGTCTGAAACTTCATATTCATTTCCATCGATAATAACTTTTCCCTGTCCTTTTTCAAAACGAAAAAACTGGTCATTATCCGGATGCGATTCCATTCCAATCTCTTCATTAGGAGCCAAACTCATTAAAACCAATTGGCTGTGTTTTGAAGTATAGAGAACTTTCCTAAAATTTTCGTTCTCTAAAGTGTCTTTTTCTATATTTGAACAAAATCCTTTCATTTTGTTTTTGACTATTCCGTTATTCCGCGGAAAGCTGGAATAGTTTTATTAATAATATTGAGCGGGTAAGGGGAGTCGAACCCCTCTCATTAGCTTGGAAAGCTAAGGTAATACCGATATACGATACCCGCGTAATTTTTATGTCGGGGAGCCGAGATTCGCACTCGGGATAAACGCTCCCAAAGCGTTCGTGTTACTGCTACACCACTCCCCGTTTATAAAATTATTCTAACCGAAAAAATCTATATTGTCAAAGGGAAAATTTTATGATAATATATTAGTTAATTGAGCCCTCGTAGTTCAATGGATAGAATAGGAACCTTCTAAGTTCTAGATGTTGGTCCGATTCCAACCGAGGGCACAAAATTGAAAAAATAATTATGGCGGCTATGGTGTAGCGGTAACACAACTCTCTGTGGCAGAGTCATCGCCGGTTCGAATCCGACTAGCCGCCCAACAAAAAAATGGCAATAGTTATTATACTATCAATAGCAACATTTATTTCCACTCTTTTGGGAGGGCTTTTTGCTATCAGATTTAAAAACAAGCTCCATTACATCATGGCTTTTGCAGCCGGCGTTTTGCTTGGAGTTGTAGCTTTTGATATTTTTCCGGAAATAATAGAACAGATTAAAATTCATAATTTTAATTCTGTTGAAGTTATGGTTGCTTTGGTTTTAGGATTTTTAATTTTCCATATTTTAGAAAAAAGCATTTTGATACAACATTGCCACGAAGAAGAGTGTTCCATCCATCATAAACATCCACATATAGGAATTGCTTCTGCTTTAGCTTTAGCCGGCCACAGCTTCATGGATGGCGTTGGTATTGGACTTGGTTTTCAAGTTAGTCCTATTATAGGAGCACTGGTTGCTGTCGCAGTTATTTCTCACGATTTTACAGACGGCATGAATACTGTAACATTAATGCTTAACAATAAAAACTCTAACAGAAATTCCAAAATATTTTTACTTATAGATTCTATAACACCTGTCTTGGGAGCCACATCAACTTTATTTTTCAAAGTTTCTCCCCACTTTTTGGTTTTATATCTTGGATTTTTCGCAGGATTTCTGCTTTACATCGGAGCATCGGACATTTTACCAGAAGCCCATTCAAAACAAAGTTCCTATAAACTAATGGGATTAACAATCCTCGGCACATTATTTATATTCTTAATAACTCGTTTTATTTAAAAATTAAAAATATGACTTTAATAAATAGTCCGGAAATAGAAAAAGAAGACCCGATCGCTAATTTAAAAGATTTGCGCGATAATTATTCAAATGAAATTCCGGCTATAATAATGCATGGCCCGGACAAAAGTGATTTTAAGGTAAGAAAAACTTGGTGGATAGGCGTATTTAATGCTCTTTTAGCAGCAATTGATGAAAAATTAATATCGCCTGATCTTATCGATGAAACTAAGAATTTTATGGAAAGACATTCAATACAATCAAGTGATTTTGGTAAAAGGCTCACTACTGCCAAAGATATCGCTGAAGCCAACGCGCTGATTGATAAAATTCTGGACTCGCAAAAATAATTGCTATAAACCAAAAACCGCCTTCGGGCGGTTTTTTATTGCAGGGTATTGACAAGGGTTTTTGGTTTTGCTATACTTTACTTAGATAAAGTAAATAAGACAAATAATATGAAAAATTGGGATAATAAAACAACTGAAGATTTATTTAAGTCTATACTTAAACTGGATAATATCAGGAAAACAAAAAAATTTTTCCGTGATTTGCTTACTTCAGAAGAAATCATTGAATTCGGCAAAAGATGGCAGGCCGCCAAAATGCTGGATAAGAATATACCATATGAAAAAATAGTGAAAAAAACTGGCTTAAGTTCAAGGACTGTCGCCAGAATTTCTAAATGGCTGAACAAAGGAATGGGCGGATACAAACTAATGTTAAAGAAAATAAATCATCATCACAATCTTTCTCCTTCCGGAAAGAGATTGCGTTGATATACTCTTTTTATATCAAAATAACCTCTTGCCGAAAGGTGAGGGGTTTTATTTTGCTGGTGCAAAATAAGTAGCGCTCTCTATTCTCATTGTGGGAAACCAGAGCATAGTTCTTTGAGAAAGGAGGGAAGTTAAATATGCATGGTCTTTGCAGGCAAAAAACTTCGAAGGAAGTACAACCAGGGGACATGGTCGAGCTAACACATCCGTTTGAACTACGGATGCCAAACTGCGTGTTTACTCTGAGTAAGGGGGCGCTGGGTGAGGCGCAGGTAGAATGCACCTGCATCCTTGCGAACGGCAACAAGCGGCCAGGCATTGTAGTTAATTTATGGGAAGGTGACTCGGAAATAATCCAAGTGGTAATACCGACCCAAATCCTCGCGGTCGTTGACCTAAGTGGCTAGGCGACCCTCCCAAAGACCCTTCGCATTCCTAGGGGCGCCGGATTCCTTACGGCTTCCGGCGCTCATCTATTTTAAAATAACTATTTTTGGTAAAATTGAAATATGAAAATTGTAGACGATATTATAAATGATGTTAAAAAAAATGGTGATAAAGCGGTGAGAAAATACACGAATATTTTTGATGCAACAGATGTTAAAAATTTTAGGGTAAGCGACGAAGAAATAGCATCGGCCTATAATAAAATAGATAAGAAAACTTTAAGAACGATAAAATTAGCCGCTGCAAATATAAGAAAACTTTGTAAAAAGCAATTTAATCAATTCAAAAATTTTGAATATAAAAAAGATGGCGTGATAATTGGTCAAAAAATAATACCAATTGAAAAGATAGGCGTTTATATCCCAGGAGGGAAGTATCCATTATTATCAACCGCTTTAATGTGCATAATCCCAGCCAAGGTGGCGGGAGTAAAAAATATCATTGCCTGTTCGCCTAAAATTAAACCAGAAACAATAGTAGCCTCTCATCTTGTCGGCGCCAACCAAATTTTCAGAGTTGGTGGAGTTCAAGCAATAGCTGCTATGGCTTATGGAACCAAAACCGTACCAAAAGTAGATAAAATAGTTGGTCCTGGTAATATCTATGTAACTCGAGCGAAAAAACAAATATACGGAGATTGTGGAATAGATTTTTTAGCGGGCCCAAGCGAAATACTAATTATTGCAGACAAATGGGCCAGCCCTAGTTTTATAGCTTCAGATTTATTAGCACAAGCAGAACACGACGCTAACGCCAAACTTATTTTTATTACAGATTCAGCAGTATTAATTGGAAGGGTTGAGAAGGAATTAAAAAACAGACTGACTGATATAGCAACAAAAAAGATAGCCGAAATATCTCTCAACCAAAAAAAAATAATTAAAGTTAATAAATTAGAAGAGGCTATAGAGATAGCCAATGAATTTGCTCCAGAACACTTAGAATTACAAATTAAAAATCCAAGAAGATTCCTGAATAAACTTAAAAATTACGGCTCTTTATTTCTAGGTAATTATTCGGCAGTAGCCTTCGGAGATTATTGTAGCGGAACGAATCACGTTCTTCCTACCGATAAGGCATCCAGATATACGGGAGGACTATCTGTTAGAGATTTTGTTAAAATACAAACATACCAATATATAACTGAAGAAGGAGCTAGAAAATTGGGTAAAATCGCCGAAGATTTAGCTGCCATTGAAGGATTAGACGCTCACCAAAAATCTGTTAGAGCTAGGCAATAAATTTTTCGAAATGCGATAGCCGGCTCACTCTGAAAGAGGGACCCAGGGCCAAGAAAAGATCGTTGCCGAGCGATTATCTTGCATACCAGGTAATGAAATTTTGGCAAACCACCACGCTTTGCGTGGTGGTAATTTTACGAAGTATGCCAAAATTATACTACCTCGCGTATTCTATAACTCTGTTTTCGCGGATAACTACAACTTTAATTTCTCCAGGATATTTTAATTCCTCTTCAATTTCTGCTGCAATTTGTTTTGCAATTTTTGCAGCCTGCAGATCGTCAATTCTGTCTGATTTCACAAACACGCGGATTTCTCTTCCTGCCTGAATGGCATATGTCTTTTCAACGCCTTCAAACTTATTGGCAATGTCTTCCAAATCTTTCAATCTCTGCAGATAATTTTCCATCGTGTCTTTTCTGGCTCCAGGCCTGGAACCAGAAATTGCATCAGCTGTTTTCACAATCACAGCCTCCAAAGTTTCTGCAGGATAATCTTCATGATGGGCTCTCATTGCTTTTATGACAGCTTCTGACTCGCCAAACTTTTCCAAAATCTTGATTCCAATTTCAATGTGCGAGCCTTGTATTTGCTGGTCAATTGCTTTGCCGATATCATGCAATAAACCTGCTCTTTTCGCAATCTGGCTGTTGGCCCCCAATTCATCTGCAATTGTTTCTGATATTAAGGCAACCTCCATTGAATGCAAAAGAACATTCTGCCCGTAGCTTGTCCTGTAATATAATCTGCCGATAATTTGGATTAATTTTTCATTCAATCCGATAACTCCCACATCATAAGCTGCTTTGTCGCCGGCTTCCTTTATTTTGACCGCAATTTCCGCTTTTGCTTCCTCATATTTTTCTTCAATTTTAGCCGGCTGAATTCTGCCGTCCGCAATCAATTTGTCCAGGGCAACTTTGGCAATCTGCCTTCTTATCGGATTGAATCCGGAAATAACAACTGATTCTGGAGTTTCGTCAACAATCAATTCAACGCCGGTTAATTTTTCAAATGCTCTGATGTTCCTTCCTTCTTTTCCGATAATTCTGCCTTTTAAGTCCTCATTAGCTAAAATAACAGTTGTTGTGGTTAACTCCTGCGCCTGAGAAACCGCGCACTTTTGAATTGCCAAAGAAACAATTTCTCTTGCTTTCATTTGTAACTTTTCCTGATTTCCCTGTTCTAGTTTTTTCATCCTGTCTAAAATTTCTTTTTCATTTTCAATTTCAACCAACCCCAACAATTCTTTTTTGGCATCCTCCCTTGAGAGGGAAGCCACTTTTTCCAATTTTCCTTCTGCCTCAAGCCTCAGTTGTTCCAAACTTTCTTTTATGCTTTTTAACTTTTCGCCTTTTATTTGGAGTTCTTTTTCTTTCTCTTCGAAAGAAACGATCCTTTCAGCCAGCAAACTTTCCCTGTTTAATAAAAGCTGCTGGGCTTTCAAAAATTCTCTTCTTCTGTCATCGACATCTTTTTGAGTTTTCTCTAAAATCTCTGCAGATTTTTTCTCTGCATTCTTTATCATGGCAGTTGTCTCTTCTTTGACATCTGCTACTTTCTTCTGCAGTTTTGCCTCTAGCGAACCAGCTCTTTTCTTGGCTAAATTTTGGCGGACATAATATCCGATAATAGTTCCTATAATCAGACACAATGCGCCTCCTATAACTACTAATATTATTTGATCCATATGTTTTTAAATTCCAAATCTCAAAATCCAAATTCCAATTAAATCCTGATTTCCTAAATCCCAAAACGTTTTGGTCATTAGGTCGTTCGAATTTGGTTGGTCATTGGGGTTTGGTCATTGGGGATTAATTTTATAATAAATAAACTCACTTGCTCAGTGAGTGTGCATAAAATATATTTTCGTTAGAAGTTAGTTGTTAGCAGTTAGTGGCTATCTTTACTTTCCTCCGATGACTTCGTCAATCAAACCGTATTTTTTAGCCTCTTCTGCGGTCAAATAAAAGTCTCTGTCGGTGTCTTTTTCCACCTTGGCTAAAGGCTGTCCAGTGTGCAAAGCTATAATCTTATTTAGCTTCTCCTTCATATGCAAAATCTGTTTTGCAGTAATCTCAATGTCTGCTGCCTGCCCCTGCATGCCTCCGGCAACCTGGTGCAAAAGTATTTCAGCATTAGGCAAGGAAAATCTTTTTCCTTTTGTGCCTGCTGCCAAAATAACTGCTGCCATTGAAGCTGTAAGTCCTATGCAAATGGTAGAAACAGGGCATTTTAAATACTGCATTGTGTCATAAATGGCCAAACCCGCTGTAACTGAACCTCCTGGGCTGTTTATATAAAGCTTTATATCTCTTTTTGAGTCCTTGGATGCTAAATAAAGCATCTGGGCAATAACCAGGTTTGCATTCATATCTGAAACTGGACCCGCAAGAAAAATAATGCGCTCTTCTAAAAGCCTTGAAAATATATCGTATGCGCGCTCACCGCGCTGTGATCGTTCTACAATAGTTGGTACTATTGGCATTAATTCTAATTTTAAATTTAAAATGATAAATTTAAAAACAATGATAAATTTTAAATTTTAAAACTCGTCATGTTTTTAAATTAGTGCTTTTAAATTGTTTTTGAATTTTAAATTTGTCATTTTTGAGAAAATTCTTCCAATTTCTGAAATATTTTCTCATTACTGATGACTCCTTTAGTATACTCTGTTAATTCATTTATGTCAATTTTTGAAAGCTGGTCTTTGGAATAATTTTTAATTGATTTTGATACTTCTTCTTCCACTTCTTGACCAGAAACTTCAATATTTTCTTTCTTTCCAAGCTCCCTTAAAACCAAAAACCCTCTCAATCTTTTTTCAGCTTCTTTCTGATAAGTTTCTTTTATTTCTTCCTCTGTCTTTTTAATAGAGGCTAAATATTCTTCAAAGCTAATCTTTATACTTTGCGCAATTTTATTTTTCAAATCTTCCAGCAATCTTTCTTGTTCATATTCAACCATTGCTTCTGGCATTTCAAATCTTGATTTTTCAGCAATTTTTTCTAAAATTTCTCCTCGTACCCTTTGTTTTTCAGCTTCTGTTTTTTCAGCCGTAATTCCTTCTTTCATGCTTTCTTTCAAAGCAACCAATGAATCAAACGCCCCCAATTCTTTTGCAAATTCGTCATTTAATTCGGGTATTTCCATCTTCTGTACTGAAACCATTTTTATTTTAAAAATCGCTTCTTTGCCTGCTAAATCTTTTCTTAGAGCATTATCCGGAAACTTTACAGGAAATTCTTTTTCTTCGCCTGCTTTCATCCCAACGATGTTTTCTTCAAACCCTTTCATAAATCCGCCCTCTCCCAAAATAAATTTGTCAGTAACTTCTTTACCTCCATTTATATCTTTATTTTGATACATTATTTCCACAAAATCTTTGTTTTCAGCCGCTTCATTTTTCAAAGTAAATTTTGCCCTGGTTTTCTGTATATAATTTAAAGAGTCCTGAACCTCTTCTTCTGTTACAGAAATTTCTTTTCCTTTAACTGTTTTTGCAATCTCTTTATAATCAGGCAAAATAACATCAGGCAAAACCGTAATCACCGCCCTAAATATAAAAGGATTTCCTTTGGCAATTTTAATTATAGAAACTTCCGGATTCCCAACCGGCTCCAATTTATTTTCCCTTACATAATCAGTATAAACATGCTGGACTGCATGGTCGCCAGCTTCCATTAGCAAAGCCTCAGGTTTTAATTTCTCCTCAACCATTGAAGCTGGAGCTTTTCCTTCTCTGAATCCATCAATTTTTACATGATGTTTCAAGTGTTCTATTGCATGCTTAAAGTGCTCTTCAAATTCTTCCGCTGTCAATTCAAATTCAATCTCAATTTGCGATTTTTCTAATTTTTTTTGTTCTGCTTTCATATAAATTTATTAAGAATAATATTGTCTAATTTAACATTTTTTTAACAAAAAATCAACGATAAGCTGTAAAATATAAAATAAAATTGACAAAAAAAATTTTCTTTGATAATAATAATTTAGTTTTAAGGGAAGTTTGTTTTCAGCAACATTCAAAAGGAGATAGGTCATGACAACCTTTAACTATGAAGCAGTAGACCGTGATAAAGGCAACGAAGTAGTGCGCGGCCAGGCCACGGCTGAATCGGCGGAAGATGCGATTAACGCAGTTCTCGGAAAAGGATTGGCAATCAGAAGACTCGGGCCAGAAGGCGGCATTAATCGCCTGATGTGCCTCGATGCCATGACGCTCTGCGAACCGAATGAGAAGCCCCTCGGCTTCTGTGATGAATATGGATGCGGTGGATAGTGCTGTGATTACACTTTCCATGCGCTGAGGATTAGACCCTGTGTCTAGTCCTCAGCGCTATTTTTTTATCAAATAATCAACCAA
>Ga0209777_10001915_pt1 | contig 28605 bp, 23 predicted proteins | sample FrelakmetHBP12HB_FD_187147 | JGI IMG/M metagenome (GOLD analysis project Ga0209777, IMG submission 187147) | Freshwater lake sediment microbial communities from the University of Notre Dame, USA, for methane emissions studies -HBP12 HB (SPAdes)... | ecosystem: Environmental > Aquatic >...
CCCCAATCCGATGAGGAAGTGGCCTTCGCACCTGGTGTACCACCTCGGCCGCCTGATCACTTATACATCCCTCGGCATCGCAGCGGGCGCCGGAGGGCACCTTCTGACCCACATCAGAACCAATACGGGATTCCCCATCGCCTCAATGATCTTTACAATCGTGATGCTACTAGGGGCGGCGCTCTATTTTCTCGGGATCGGGCCTGAACTGGACCCCGCCAGGCGGGGCGGTTTCGCGGACATAGTGGGGCGTGTTTTACGGGAGGTTGCGGGCATGCCGGGGGCATTTATTCTCGGCATTGTGACGGGTTATTTCCCTTGCGCCATTTTATTTAGCGCCCTGGCGCTTGCGGTCGGCGCCGCATCTTCGCTCAATGGAGCGGCCATTATGCTTTCATTCTGGGCCGGCACCATGCCACTCCTCTTCGTAATCGGGCATTCGGGCAGATTTTTAATAAGAAGGCTGAGGGGCAATGCCGTGCTTGCGAGCGGACTTGTCCTTCTCAGCGTGGCCATCGCCGTCATGTCCTTGAATTTTGCCGCCTATGAATCGCCGCCAAAAGCTCGCAATCCGGCGCCTCCACAGGCGCAACATCCTGCCCAGTTCCATTCGCACTGATGCGCATCTGTTCCCATTGCGGATTGCCGATCCGGGGTAGGGGTTTCCTCTTCGCCTGCCCCTGCGCCATGGGAATTGCGGCGCCGCTGGCAAGGGCGGTGGCCATCGGAAAGGCCGCAAAAATGGGAATTGCGGTGCCGGACGCGGCGGCTCTCGCTTCAGCGCCCCGCCCCACCGTTCTCGTAATAGACAAAACCGGCACGCTCACAAAAGGATCGCCCCGCCTGGAGGGCGTCCGCGCCGATTCGGGCGGCGAACCGGACGAAAACACGATAATAGCGCTTGCCGCATCCCTGGATAGCGGCGCGAACCACCCCTTTGCGGCGGCGCTCGCAAAGACCGCCAAAGACAGAGGCATCGCCATCGGGGAAGCCACCGATGTGAAGGACCGGGCCGGATTCGGCAGGCGCGCGAAAATAGGGGCGGTCACCTGTTTATTGGGCAACGAGCGCTTCATGGAATCGGAATCCGCCGCGGTCCCGGAATGGGCGCGCGCGTATGCCCGCGAACAGGCGTCAGGGGGGCATTCAGTTAGTTATCTCGCAAAAATCGAGGGGAACTCCTTCAATGTCATGGGTGTTCTGAGCTTTGCCGATGAATTGAGACCCGAAGCGCCTGCCGTCATGAGGGCAATGATCAAGGCGGGGATCAGGCCCATTCTCGCAACGGGGGACCACGCCGGGGCCGCGGGGCCGGTGGCTGCGCAATGCGGCATTGGGGACGTGTTTGCATCGCTTGGGCCGGAGGAGAAGCGAGACCTTGTCGTAAGGTTGAAGAACAAGGGCAACGTGGTGTGGGCGCTGGGCGACGGCGTGAACGATGCGCCCGCGCTTGCCGTGGCGGCGCTAGGCATGGCCATGGGAGGAGGCGCAAAAATGGCCTCGGAATCCGCGCACCTTACTCTGGCCAGCGGACAGCTCGAAAGCCTGCCCTTTGTACTCGAATTATCCCGCCATCTCGCAAAAACAGAGAAGCAGAACCTCGCATGGGCCATTTTGTACAATGCCGTCGGCCTGCCAGCCGCCTTTTTCGGCCTGCTGAAACCCCTCTTTTCCGCGCTCGCCATGTCCGCAAGCAGCCTGAGCGTGGTCGTAAATTCGCTGCGATTGAAAAGCCCCTCCCAATAAGCCATACTTAAGTATGGAATGAACCGCAGATTACGCAGATTTCACAGATTTTTTTATTTTTTATCTGCGTTAATCTGCGAAATCTGCGGTTAAATAAATTCTTCTGAATATCATGGACTACACGATATATCTGGTCATTGCGGCCCTGCTTTTTGCGTTTGGGGCGTGGTGCGCGTTCGTCTGGGCGGCGAAAAGCGGCCAGTTCAGGGACATTGAAGAGATAAAATATCGGGTACTCGAGAATGAGCTTGGCGATGAGGATGAAGAGCGGGATGAGCGAGAATAAACGCCATTATGAATATTCGGAGCTGGAAGAGCAAAACAACAAGGCGCCCCTCTGGCTGATCGCGCTCTACGTGGGCATAGCGTCAATCTTTGTGATATATCTGGTCAAATATTTATATTAACCGCGATTGATATTTAAAAAGGCATTAGGCTTTGGGGAAATTATGAACCGAATTATATCTTTAACAGAGCATCGTTTGCACAACTGCCAAAATTGATTTAGTTTAAGATAAATTTTACGCATATTGTAATCTATTCGGAATTATGTCTTTGGCGCAGCAGGGGGTGGAGTGCGCCCCAAAGTGTAGATAAATTCTACACAAGAAAGGGTAAGGTGTGAGGATGAAAAAGGCAAGTGGCGAAGAAAAAACATTGGGTAGTGAGTTTGGGGAGTATATAGATGGTATGTTATGGGTAGAGGAGGAAAAATTGCCAGCATATAAAAAGCCATTTGGGGAGGGGCCTATTCCATTGGCGAATGTTAAGCCTTGCATTTCTACCGAACGGCTTTTAGAATTGTTTTGGGAGTTTAAAAGGGCATATAAGGCTAGTGCGCATTGGGGCGAATTATTGAGACATCTTTTTTTCTATCAGATTTGTTTTTGTCTGTATTACATTATTTTAGCCCAAAGCCTTACGCGCATACCCAATCCAGCTATAGATAAGTTTTGTAGTCAAACATTTATAATGGCAATGGGCTGAAAGGAGCGTCCTTCTCCGTTTGTTTTGACAATTTCGCCAGCTTGATTTAGCCGAACTTTAGCGTGTCTGGCGAATTTTTTGCTCAACGTTGTTGCATGTGATTTTAGGTTGATTTTTTCGGCGGGGGTTAAATCGGCAGGATTGCCAGATATAACCGTTGAAACATGTATAAGGGAATCTTCAGTTTCGATGTAAGTTGAACTAATGGCACTTGCGTCGTAATTTTTGATGATATTATGCCATTCTTGTATGAGGTAAATCATGGTAAACAGTTCCCCCGTTTTGATTTTTTGGTATTCGTTCATACTTGAACTCCTTTTCGGCTTAGATTTGGGGTTTAGACTAGACAAGAATTATGTCAATGTCAAGGGGCTGAAAGAAAATGACGTAAAGTCGAAAATAAACATCCTATATACTTGACAAAGCAGCCTTGATATGCTATATTATAGGCATAGAAAGGGGATAACATGAAGTTTGAGCCACCAGAATTTAGCAAGTTGAAGGATATGGCCTCAATAGATGTAGGTAGGTTGACCGAGAACGAAGCAAGGGGGATATTGGAAGGTATCCGCTGGCCGGACGGGATTGAGTGTCCTTATTGCCAGAGCAAGAACGTGACAAGGCTAAAGTGCAAGTCAGAAAATACGCGGGATGGCGTGATACAGTGCAAGGCTTGCCGCAAACAATTCACGGTTAGCATCGGTACGATCATGCAAGGGAGTCATATTACACTACGGCAGTGGGTACAGGCGTTCAATCTGATGTCTGGTCATAAAAAAGGCATATCGGCGTTAAATCTTCAACGGAGTTTAGGCTTACATTCATATCGCGCCGCATGGTATTTATCGCACCGGATACGGGCCGCAATGAGTGCGGGTTCTTTCACGTTAAGTGGCACCGTTGAAGTTGACGAAACGTATGTCGGGGGTAAGCCCCGCAAGGGCGATGGTAAGGTGCATAAACGGGGACGTGGTACAGACAAAGCCCCGGTGTTGGCGATGGTTGAACGGGACGGGAACGCGGTAAGCAAGCCTATCGAGAATATCACGGCGAAAACCTTGAAGTCCGCGATCAAGGAAAGAGTGGGTGGGCTATCTATAATAATGACCGATGAACTACCGAGTTATAACGGGATCGGGGACAGTTTTTGGGGTGGTCATAAGACGGTCAACCACGGGTCAGGCGAGTACGTCAATGGAGACATAAACATCAATACCGCCGAAAGCTACTTTGCCCTATTAAAACGCGGTGTTCACGGGACATTTCATCATATCTCCAAAAAGCATTTAGGCCGGTATTGCGATGAATTTAGCTTCAGGTGGAATCATCGAAAAGTAACGGACGGTTTCAGGACTGAAAACGCGATTCGGGGCATGTCGGGCAAGCGGTTAATGTACAGGGATTTGATAGGAGCGCAAGGATGAATAGTTTTTGCGCTTGTGGTAGTATGGTATTCTCACGAGGAGGGTATCATGCTAAAAAAATCAGTAAAATGGGTTGCCAAAAATCTAGTTCCAATCTCACTGTTTCTCAGTATTTTAGCTTCATTGTGGATTATACTGGGAATTAAACCTGTTTTTCAATGGGGGTGGCGTGACATGTTACATAAGTATCTTGGTGGGAATGATTTGCTTATGGTGATACTTGCTGTTTATGCAATTATCAATGCTTTTCAAATGGTCAAGGTTAAGGGTGGATTGGAAAGTCTTATCGTTAAGGTTGACAGTGGATTGAAAAGTCTTAATGACTCAATAATGGTTAAGGTTGATAGCGGATTGGAAAGCCTCGACAACTCGGTTAAGTTTGTAGTCAGGGAGATAATTCCCAATGAAATAATAAAACTTAGAGAAGATATGGTCAAGCCTGAAATAGCAAGCCTTAGAAAGGATATAATGGGTACTATAGGTGTAACAAAAGATATTGTAAACAATCTCTCCAAACAAAAAAGAGAGAACACGGTCAATCTGACAAAATTATGGGAGCATATAGGAGCATTAGAGGACTTTACGGAATTTCACAAAAATAAGGTAATCAATGAAAAAAAAGACGAAAAAGCCCCTAATCCCTAAAAAGCGCAAGCAAGATCATTCACGGATACCTACTTTCGATGTCCCGTTTGAGACGGTTACTAAGGCTTTTTTATCCGTGCCAATCGAAGAAATAAGGGAATCGGAGCGGCGGGCAGGCATAAAAAGGTAAAGATTTTTTACTCTCATGGTCTGCTGCGCCAAAGACATAATTCCGAATCTATTTCTCTGGCGTGGGCTTATGGATGGAAAAGATAAGATAAGGCTGCTCGAAATCTACCTAAGCGAACTTAATACTATTCGCCTTTCGGGGACGAGGGAAACCTCTAATTACACTCCCCTTATCAATCTGCTTAACGGTATTGGAAAAACACTTAAGCCCAAGGTTCATTGTGTAGGAAACCCAAAGAGCCAGGGAAAAGGATCCGGCATACCGGATGTGGGGCTATATACAAAAGAACGCATGCCGAAGGGCACGGTAGAAGATGATTTTCTAAACACTCCCCCGGACAGGGGGGTTATCGAGGTTAAGGGAACCGACGAGGATGTTGAAAAAATAGCCAAAAGCGATCAGGTAAAGAAGTATTTGAACAGGAATCGGCGCGTTTTAGTCACCAATTTTTGGGATTTTTTATTGGTTGGCAGGGAAGATAAAGGCGAGCTTAAATTTCTAGAACGCCACAAACTGGCGGAAAAAGAATCGGAATTCTGGAACAAGGTTTCCAATCCCCGGAAGACCGCAAACGAACATGCCGAGAGATTCATCGAATATTTAACCAGAGTGTTTTTACATACAACTACATTGGTAGACCCCGAAGACCTCGCCCGCTTTTTAGCCTCGTATGCGCGTGACGCAAAGGCGCGGATTGAGGAACAGAAGGAATTGCCGGAACTGACGGGGATTCGGCAGGCCCTTGAAGAATCGCTGGGCATGAAATTCGAGGGCGAAGAGGGGGAAAAATTTTTCAGGGCGACATTGGTTCAAACTCTGTTTTACGGGATTTTTTCAAGCTGGGTATTGTGGGCAAAAGAAACAAAACGTGATTCAAAAGATAAGTTTAACTGGTATGAGGCTGGACGTTATTTGCATGTCCCGATGATCGCGGGCCTTTTTCATCAAATCGTAGATTATAAGCAACTTAAGCATATCGGGCTGGAAGATGTTCTTGAATGGACTGGAGACGTTCTTAATAGAATTGACAGGGCGGCGTTTTTTGAAAGGTTTGAACAAGAACACGCTGTCCAATATTTTTATGAACCGTTTCTCAAGGCTTACGACCCTGCGCTTCGCAAGGAATTGGGCGTTTGGTATACCCCGCCGGAGATAGTCAAGTATCAAGTCGCCCGCGTTGATACTGTTTTGCGAAATGAGCTTGACATCCCGGACGGCCTCGCCGATTCCCACGTTTATGTCCTCGATCCCTGCTGTGGCACCGGCGCGTATCTTGTGGAAGTCATAAACACGATTTACGAAACGCTTAAAAAAATTCATGGCGAGTTTCTTGCCCCTAAAATTTTAAAAAAGGAGGTTATCAATCGCATCTTCGGGTTTGAGATTTTGCCCGCCCCGTTTGTTGTCTCGCATTTACAGATAGGCCTTCTCCTTAATAGCCTGGGCGCCCCGCTATCCGATGAAAAAAACGAGAGAGCGGGTGTCTACCTGACAAACGCCCTGACCGGATGGGAGCCGCCGTTGGAGGAATCAAAGGCCCAGTTGATGTTAGCCTTCCCCGAACTGAAAGAAGAAAAAGAGGCCGCTGAAAAGGTTAAAAGGAATACTCCTATTCTTGTTATACTCGGCAACCCACCATATAACGCTTTCGCTGGCACCAGCCCGGAAGAAGAGGGAGGATTGATAGAACCCTATAAAGAGGGACTGCGATCTGAGTGGGGCATACTAGCTGGAAGTATGCACGATTTATATATTCGTTTCTTCAGAATTGCTGAAAGAAGAATCACTAAGCGCGGCAAGGGAATAGTATGTTTTATTTCTAATTTTTCCTATTTAGGTGAACCATCTTTCGTTGTCATGAGACAAAACTTTCTCAAGGAATTCGATAAGCTTTGGTTCGATTGCATGAACGGAGACAGCAGAGAAACTGGGAAACTCACACCCGAAGGAAAACCGGACCCAAGCGTTTTTTCAACTGATCATAATAAAGAAGGCATTCGGGTGGGAACTGCCATTAGCTTGATGGTGAGAAAAGAAAAACGTGATAAGGCACAGACAATAAGGTTTAGACATTTTTGGGGTATCACAAAAAGAGCCGATGTTCTCAAAAGTTTAAAAAAAGAGAATTTTAATGATGGCTATAAAACAGCTAAACCAGAAAAGAGTAATAAATATTCATTTAAACCTTTAGCTACCACAAGTGAGTTTAATTCCTGGCCAAGATTGGTTGATTTAAGCTCAATGGCTTCATTTCCTGGAATGGATGAAGATAGGAATTTTGCACTTCTATCTATAGCAAAGCATGAAATTGATAAAAGAATGAAGGCTTATTATGATAAGAAAATCGAATTTGATGATTTAATAAAAATTCATAAAGGATTAGTAACCGATAGCAGGACTTTTAAGGCGAGGAAAGTCCGCAATACACTTTTAAATGAAAGCGTTTTTAATGAGGCTAGAATCCTGCCTTATGTATTCAGACCTTTTGATGTAAGATGGTGTTATTTTGAGCCATTGGCAAATTTATGGCACCGGCCTTCTCCAGAGCGAGCAAGACAACTAGGGAATGAAAATATCTTTCTGATTAGCCGTCCAGCAGCAAAAGCGCAGCCAGAAGGAGTTTGTTTATATATAACGTCGGGTCTTAGCGCACGCGATATGCTTAAAGGACACGGCAATTGCATCCCCATATTGTTAAAGCAAGAATATGATTCAGATAAAGACAAACAAATTTCGTTATCTCAAAATGATGAAAAAGGCAGCACAAAATGGAGGGCAAATCTTTCTAGTGAAACCATTATATACTATAAAAAAGTTGGGATAGATAGACCAAATAAAATTGATAATGCGTTTTTAATTTGGCTGCATGCTTTGGCAATCGGTTATTCTCCTGCATATCTGACGGAGAATGCGGACGGTATCAGGCAGGACTGGCCGCGCATTCCTCTGCCAAATTCTAAAGAGGCGCTAATGGAGTCGGCGGAGCTTGGAAGGCAGGTGGCTGATTTGCTTGATACAGAAAAGGATTTTCCCGGAGATAGCTTACCGGAAATGGCGTTTTTAGAAACAGTGGATAAAGATAAGCAAGCCGATCTTGACCTTAACCTTACGGCGGGATGGGGTCATGGTGGCAAGGACGGGGTGTGTATGCCGGGAAAGGGTCGGGTCGAGTCGCGGCCTTATACCGAAGCTGAGTGTGCGGCCATAAAACAGGTTGCGGAATCCCATGGCCTTACTCACGATAAAGCTCTGGAACAACTTGGGCGGGTTACTTGCGATATTTACCTCAATGAACGCGCGTTCTGGAGAAATGTCCCATCAGGTGTCTGGGAATATTATATCGGGGGGTATCAGGTCGTTAAGAAATGGCTCAGCTATCGGGAAAGGGGAATTCTCGGAAGACCTCTGAAACCGGATGAGGTTATTTATTTTACGAAAATGGCGCGGCGGATTGCGGCTATTTTATTGTTGCAACCTGAACTAGATGCGAATTACAAGCGGGTAAAAGAGTCCACTTATTCCTGGCCTGTTGAATAGGGATTAAAAGGGATAAGATAGTGGTTGCTTTGCTAAAGACATAATTCCGATTATAAATTATGAAAAAATAGGCAATGTCCCGTTTTCTTGAGTTTCAAATTTTCTTATTTTTCTAAGAGTGATTTTTCTTTTGGATTGCGTAAGCCGTGCTTACGCCTTTATTCACATGGGTACCCACGTGAGGTTTTGCCGAAGCATGGCTTCGACGAGCAAAGGCTGGAGCATGGCTCCAGCACTCCAAGGTTATCTTCTCATTTCTCGATAACTCAAGAATTTGGGACGCTCTCAAAAAATAGGCTGTAGGCCGTAGGTCATCGGCTCAAGGAAAACAAAACTCTTCTCTGCCAACTACAGCCTACAGCCTACTGCCTACCGCCTACAGCCTTTTCTTCTAAAAGTTGTAGATCAGCGCCAGTTGGTATCTGTTCGGCTCGCCTTTTTTGTATTTCCAATAGAGGGTTTCCATGTGGAAGAACTCGAAGCCTGCATCGAGGCGCGGGAAAAACTCATAAAGGACGTTTCCCCAGAAAACCAGGTTCTCCTGGCGGTCGCCAATGTGTAATTTGTAGCGGTGCACGGTGTCAATGGAGCCGCCGAGGTTCCATTTCCACTTGTCTTTTTCAAATGCGAAGTTAATCCATCCGCCCATGGCGGGGTATCCTTCAACCACTGTTTCGCCGGCCGTGTCGGTGTAAATATGAATTCCCTGCATTACGCCGCCCATGTAACCCTCGAGGTTCTGGCCGACGAAATATTCCCCCGTAACCATGACTATGTTTTTGACGGGAAAGGCCAGGTCCAGGTTGCCTGACCAGGTGTAGCGGTAGAGTTTGCTCCCTCCCCAAAACCTGAACTCCTGCCACCCCCAGTGCCCGGAGAACCCGAAAGAAACCTTGTTTATTTTGAAGCCAACCCTCCCCTGCCAGTTGGGCAGGAAGGCGTCCTGGCCGTCGTTTATTCCATTGCGGTCCACGTCGGCGCCTACGGGTTGGCTCATTGCAAACTGCGCATCGAGTGGCGCGTTTGTGTAAGAGATGCGCAACTGAGGATGCCAGTATCCGATGTTCCCCCAGCCCCATCCGTAATTCCATTCCAGCAGCGGAATGCGCAAGGGGCTTATCACATCCCATGTCTGGCCCGCCAGCAGCTCCCACTTTTGCCCCCACGCGAAGGTAAGGTAGGCATGGCGCAGATTCAGTTCGGGTTTTCCGTGAACCGGATCGCCCATAAGGTCCGCTTCTATGAGGCCGGATAGCCTCTTGTGGTCTTTTTCCGGGGAGAGGAACGCAATGGTCAGGCGGCTCTGATTTGCCGTCATGTAGAATTGTTCATCGTCCTTGTGGAACTGTTCGGTGATTCCATAAAGGGAGTAATAGCCCGGGTAGCTGTGTGTTTCTTCCCAGATTGTATCGAGTTGAATTTTTCCGTGGAGGGATACCCGGTAGCCCCCCGGCAGTTCCATGGCGTTCGATGTCCAATCGCGGACCGGGTCAAAGACCCTCTCAATATCCGAGCCGGGGGATTCGCCAGGGCCTGACGCTGAACCCTGCGCTTTCAAATCGGAATGAAGCGCCGCAACAAGGAGCAGGCAAGAGAATTTAAACACAAAGGCACAAAGTATTTTTTCTTTCTTAGAGTTCTTTGTGCCTTCGTGTTTGAAAAACATCTGTGTCATCTGCGAAATCTGCGGTTAAATTAAATCATCCCTCATCATTCTTTGATCAGGTTTTTTTCGACCGCGCGACCGAGCGGGCCATTCTGTCAAGCTTGAATATGGTGTTGAACTCCATGTTTTTGCTTATCCAGAGCTTTTTATTGATGATCGAATCGGTGATGGCGCCGCGATAAGCCAAGCCGTCAAGGAGGACGTTCGGGTCCTCGCTGACTAGCGTGAAATCTATATTTTTGACCGCGCCTTCCTTGGCGGAGATGTTGCCATTGTTTATGGCGATTACGAACTGGCCGCCGCGAACCTTGACCATGATGTTTCGCTTCCAGCCGGCGATGTCTTTTCTTGCGCGCTCGTTTTTGTTCATCTCGCCGATGATGGTCTTGATTTCTTTGAATATCCCTTTGAAGTCCTCGAGTTCACCCTTGGAAGCCTTCGGTATTTTCGGTTCCTTGGGGGATTCCCAATCAATTTCCGATTCCTGCAATCCCTTTTTGGCGAGTTGTTTTGCGCTCAGCTCGGAAGCGGGGACGCAGAAGACGTCCGTCATCTCGCCGATGCGATCGTCCCTGAAGACGAGCTTTACCTTTGTTCCTTTTTTGAATATCCCCGGTACCAGGATGCCCGTAGTGGTGTACAGGTTGACGCTCATGGCGGTGTCCGCGCCTTTGAAGATCACCCTGCCGCGGCCGAAGGGCGCCATGTGAAGGAACAGGGCGTTGGCGAAGTAAGTGATGGGCGGTGTGGAGTTCATGACGCCGACCTGATCCACCTCGACTTGTTTGGTGGGCGCGAAATTGCAATCGGGGCAATGGGTGCAGAACGGCGGCACCCTTACGATCCCGCATTTCTTGCATTTGCTCCCGAGCACCTTCTTTTCGTCCCTCAGCGCAAGGAAGAAAGGCGAAAATTCGCCCTTGGTCCTCTTGTAGAAGGTGTACATGGCGTCGTTGGTGATGAGGTATTTCTGGCCGTCAATCTCCTGAACGAAGGATTCCTTATCCGGGATGAATTCGGGGCGAATAACTTTTTCTTTTTTAGCGCTCATCTTTTAAACCTTCCTTTCATTACTCAAGTTCCAGGATCGAGCAGGCGGTGTACTGGGCGATGGCGGAGCCAGTGCCGTGAATCAAAGCGGTTTTTTTCTTCTGCTTGATAAGCTCATTGCGGGCGGACCATGCCGACATGATGTTGCTCGCTCCGACGGCATGTCCGCAGTAGATGAGTCCGCCGCAGGGGTTGACGCTGTATTTTCCGCCGGGCGTCATCAGGCCGTCCTCGATCAGGGAATCCGCGTTTCCATGTGGCACAAGGCCGAACTCGGCCATCGTTATCTCCAACTGGTGCACAAATGCATCGTGCAACTCGACAATATCCACGGATTTTGTTGGGTCCTTGATCCCGGCCATTTCATAGGCCCGGTGGGAAGCAATGTGGTCTGACATGATGCGCGACATGATTTTGTGGTTCTTGCCCGCGAAGGAATGCTCGTTGGATTCGCCCAGGCCGGTTATCCAGACGACGGGTTTGCCGCTTGCCTTCGAGATGGCCTTAGCGGTTTGTTCTTCCGCGAATATCAGGGCCGCCGCGCCTTCCGTGTAAACGCATATCTCCAGCTCCTTGAACGGGTAAACGATGAGGCGGGAGTTCATGACCTCTTCCGGGGTCACCTGGTCGAACTGCCTCTGCGCATATTTATTGCCCCTGACCTGCTGGCTCAGGAGCGCTGAGATGGCCGCCGTGACCTCCGGCTTCAGGTCCCCCGGATGCTCGTCCATGTAAGCAAGCACCACCTCGGCGTAACTGTCGGAAGCCGTCCAGCCTATCGTCTGCTCGAAAAAGCTATCTCCCGACCAGCCAATGGACTTGATAACCTCGGGGGTTGCCGACATGGATGAGAAGTCGAAGCAGTCCGTGCACTTCTCGACCCCCAGGACGAGGGCTGTTTTGAACCTGCCCGCCGCGATGTAGGCATGTGCCGCTGACATGGTGTAGGCGCCCGTGGCGCCGCCTGTAGTGATGCGGATGCCGAACTTGTTCTGCATGCCGCAAAGGCCGTGGATGGCGTGCTCGGGAATACAGGTCCTTTCAAAGATGTCGTTGTAAATGGCGTAAAACGCCGCATCTACGTCCTTGATGTCCAGTCCGGCGTCCGCCACGGCCTCCCGCGTGGCCATCTGGGCCAGCTCGTAATAAGTTTTCTCACGCCATTGCGCCTTGAAAGGCGTGACTCCCGCTCCTATGATTCCAACTCGTTTCGCCATATCTAACCTCTTTTCTTTTTGATTTTTGATTCAGTCTATGCTGACATCGTTCCTTCTAAATGAATTTCCTACGCGATTGCGAAAATAACACACGCAAAAAAGCGCGCAACTATGAGGATTGCCGAGATGTTGGGGTCGGGAGAAAAAGACGGGAATGAACGCTTATTATCGCAAAAGGGCGGCAAATCCTTCCTGCTCGAAATGATGGTCTGACGTTAAAATTTCGGAAATGCCTTCTACTCGCATAAATTCCATTGCAACACAATCAATAAAACTATAGCTTTTATCAGCACGCCCTTTATAAAGCTTCAACGCCGAGGCAAAGGACAATTGGTCAAAAGGAACAACTATCACATTCGGATTTTTTTGAATTTTTTCGACAGTGTTTGTAGTTCTTCTTCTTAAAAAACTACCATGCCCGCAGAAAAAGTTTAGAAACTCTGCAAGATGAATCTCGGAAGTTATAAGCAAGGTATATTTTAAAATTCCGGATAGTTGAGTAGCTTTTTCGTGTAACGAATCTTCATTATTTAACAGCGCAATCCAATAGCAAGTGTCAGCAAATACTAATTTCAACCCTTACTCCCATATAGATATTTATCGTGATTTTTAGCTCCGTCCCGCGGAAGTTTGTCCAATTCTTCTTCAGGAATAGAGTTTGCTATCTCAAGAAGCTCTTCCCAAATTGGCTTGGCTTTGGGGTTAAACTTCCGCTTAATTTTTCTCGGTTCAGATTTGTCCTTTGACGCTTTTTTTGAAAGTCCCATCTTCTGGCGCCTTTCCAAATCAGACTATCCACGATTCTATTTATTTTAAAAGGGCCAACCAATAGCCAGTATCGGCAAAGACTTTCCTCAAGAATCGCCCCCATACAGATAATGATCCAGGTTTTCGGCTCCGTCACGAGGGAGTTTATCAAGCTCTTCTTCAGGAATTGATTCGGCTATCTCCAAGATTTTCTCCCAGATAGGCTTATCTTTTAAATTCTTGCGTTTGGCCCGCGCCGAATTTTTGGCGAATCCGCTGGCTTCCTTATTTTTTTTCTCGCAAGTCCCATTGAAATTTGCCTCTCACTAAGAGGATATGAGATTATGGAAAATAAACAATCCCTTTACCCCGGCAGTTTTGAGCCTACTTTGCGGTACCATTCGATCATTTCCGTAAGGCCCTCTTCGAGGCTTATCTTCGGGACGAACCCGCCGGTGACTTTTTTCAATTTTTTGGTGTCGGCGGCTCGGTTCGGGTATCCTTCCGGCATTTTGGTGTTGAAGAATGGCGGGTTATGGATGCCGGTCAGCTCTTGGATTTTCTTCAGTAATTCCTTTATGGAAACGTCTTTATCGTGGCCGAGGTTGACGGGGTCTGGGACGGCGTATTTTTCGCCGAGCAGCAGCAATCCCATGGCAAAGTCCTTGGCATGGACGAAGACTCTCCTCTGGTTTCCCGAACCCCACACCTCGACGGGTTTCATTCCGTCCATGACCTTTTTAATGAGGGCGGGTATAACGTGGCTGGTGGCGGTGTCGTAGTAATCCCGCGGCCCATAAGCGTTGAATGGCCTAACGATGCCTATCTCCATGTCGGTTTCCCGGGCATAATGCTCGGCAAGGCGCTCTCCCATGCGTTTTGCCCATCCGTATCCGCCGTTGGTGGGTTCCGGCTCGCCGCGAACCCCCTCGGATTCCGGGGTAGGCACCTTGGCGTCGTGCGGATAAATGCAGGCGGTGGACACCTGCATAAAGCGTGAGACGCCTTCAAGCGCTGCGGCGTTCAGGGGGTATTGCTGGAGCAGCATGTTGTTTTCGAACATGTCCCTCTGGTGGGTGCGGTTGTATTCGATGCCGGTGACCTTGGCGGCGAGATTATAGACAACCTCCATGCCCTTCGATGCCTTGCGGCAGTTTTGTATGTTGCGCAGGTCCGTCTTGAGTGTTTCGATGTCGTTTTTGACCGCTTTCAGGTTTTTCATGTTGCCCCGTTCGAGGTTGTCGGCCACCCGTACCCTCGCGCCCTCTTCAACAAGAAACTCCACAAGGTGAGAACCGATGAATCCCGCTCCACCCGTCACCAATACGCGTCTATTCTTCCAGAAACTCATGATTAAAACAATCTCCCACTCTCATTTCTTTAAGCGCTCAATGAACGCCTGCCCAATTATCAGGATAATTAAGTTAAGACCAAGTGTGTCGCCAGTCAAGTGAGTCGGCGGCATGGCGCCGATACCCCCCCTCGATTCCCGCTTAAAGGGTACCCCGCGTCTCTTCCGACACGATAAGCGCCAAACAGGGTGAAACACTACACTAGAGACTGATCGAACCAGGGGCACGCCCGCACGTGCGCCCTCCAAGAATCCAGACAAGGGGTTTAAACCCCTTGTCTGAATAAATGAATTGAATCACGGATTCATCCCGGGATAGCCAAAACCGGGCGCCGCCCTATTTTACGATGCGATGGAGACCATAGGTTCAGATGTTGAAATAATTATAAACCAAGTTACAATATGTTCAGTATGAAGCAGTATAAGATAATTGTTGAAAGGCGCCCAGATGGCTATGTGGCATATCCGCTCGGGTTGAAGGGTGTTGTGGTCGGCGAGGGGGACACTTATGATGAAGCTCTGGCCGACGCCAAGTCCGCGATCCTTTTCCATATCGAGACATTCGGTGATGATGTTTTAGATACCGATTCGCCCGTTCTTGAAGTCTTTATTGACGAAGCACGCGTCTGATAATTCATGCCCAAATTTCCAACCGATGCCCCAAAAACAAAGGCTCAACTTTAAAAATGATCTGCACACAAGCCGGCATCAAGCGTGAAGACTTCCTCCGCACCTATGAACAAGCTTGACATGCTTAAATCAAACAGGTAATCTTTTCCTCAAAAGGACGGACTGAAAATCCTTGCCCGTACGGGCGCATGTCAAAGCATAGCGGAGACCCGCATGGGTCAAAGCAAAGCGGAGACCCGTAATGGATAATTTATGCAGAACATCGGAAAAACAGATCAAATTGTCATTAACAATAATGATTTTATTGCCCCGTCTTTTTTAAGAAGATTCTTATGTTTATTTATTGACCTTGTGATTCTGTTTATAATATTAAGCATATTTTATACAATTGTGGTTGTTATTACCTTTCGTATTGAGCCAATATTCAGCTTTTGGATAGTTGATATATATCAATCATTATGCAGTTTCGCTGCCGCCGCTGTGCTCGTTGGATATTTCTACCACTTTAATGCCGCGGGAGGCAAAACCCCCGGGAAAATGATTGGGCACATAAAGGTAGTTAAACTTGATGGGGAACCTGTTGATCCCAATTCCGCTTTTTATAGGGCTATGAATTTAATAGGTCCTTTTGCGCTTTGGTTAAGTAGTGATTGGCTGTGCACGCTGTTTAGGAATGAGATTGCCATCAGGACCAGACAATTTCTGATTTTAATCGCTTCACTATATGCAATAGCATTAATAATAAGCGTTTTGTTCGACAATTCAGGGAAAAAATCCATCCACGATCGTTTGGCAAAAACGCGAGTGATAATGGAAAAATGATTAACAAGAAAAATCTGATAATTATATTCTTATTCTTCTTGGGTGTGCCGGCGCTGATCGGCGGGCTATTCTCTATTATTTTCGTAGAACAACCTCATAATTGGGATATTGCCAAGGATGTACGGGATGGAAATTTTTCCTCAGTTAGACAGATTTTAGAAGAAGAACCTGAAAAAATATATTTCAAAGATGAAAATGGAAGAACGCTGCTCCACGTGATCGCAGGACATGGTGACGTAAAAATAGCAAAATACCTGATCGAAATGGGAGCTGATGTTAACGCGGAGGATAACCGGGGTTTTACTCCTCTTTATTTTGCTGTTGGAGTTGATCATACGTCAATGGCCAGGCTTTTTATTTATAATGGTTCTCAGGTGAATAGCATTAGTCCCGGCTTTACTCCTCTGGGCTGGGCGGCCATTGGGGGGAGCAAAAGAAGTATTAAATTATTAATCCAAAACGGCGCGGAAATAGATAGAAAAGACTACCGAGGCATGACACCATTACACAGAGCGGCCGAAAATGGCCAATATCAGGCCGTTGAATTCTTGCTTTCAAAAGGCGCTTTAATAGAAGCAAGGGATACACATGGAGAAACACCTTTGCATCGAGCTGTCATGGTTGAAAAGATAAATGTGGCCAAATTGTTAATAGAAAATGGTGCTGATGTCAATGCGCCGGATGAAGAAGGAAAAACTCCTCTTTGTTATGCGGTCGAAAAAGGGAATCTGGGCATAGTCGAGTTGCTCATTCAGCGGGGAGCTGATGTAAATCCAAAGATAAAAATTGCGCCTTTGAAGATTGCGCTAAGCAGAGGTTATAAAAATATCGCCGATCTATTAATGGAAAATGGCGCCAAAGAGCAAACAAAGATGGAAATAAATTCGACTCAACTGCACGAGGCAGCCAGCAATGGAGATATCAATACACTAAAAGTATTATTGGAAAAATATCCGGCCCAAGTAAACGTCAAAGATATTGACGGCAATACTCCTTTGCACTACGCTGCAGAAAACAACCGTATTGAAGCAGTCTCACTATTGATTTCCATGAATGCGGATATAAATGCCAATAACAATAAAAGCGCCGCTCCTTTGCATTTTGCTACAGGCTCAAAAAATTATATTTCGGAACCCAATAAAATCGTTATTGTAGAGCCATATGAGGTAACTAAAATGCTGATTGAAAACGGCGCCGAGGTGAATGCGAAAACCTCAGAGGGGTATACTCCTTTATATTATTCCGCTTTGAATGGTTATACTATGATCGCCAAATTTTTAATTGCCCACGGAGCTGAAGTTAATTCTACAAACAAACCCTTTGGCCCGACAGCCCTGCACATCGCGGCTGAAAGAGGGAGAGAGGAAATGACTTTATTGCTTTTAGAAAATGGAGCTGATATTAATGCGAAAGACCCAAAAGGACGGACTCCCTTACATTTAGCAATTTACAATGCCGCTTATAAAGTTGACTCCGAAGAAATTACGGTTTTAAGGCTTGATAAAGTGGTGGAACTATTAATTGCCAGGGGGGCGCAAATCAACATCCCAGATAATCAAGGCATGACTCCATTACATCAAGCGGCAAGCAAACTCCGCTATAATGCAGCTGAATTGCTTATTGCAAAAGGCGCCGACATAAATGCTAAAACAATTGAAGGTGACACTCCAATGCACATGGCAATACGGAGGGGGGGAGAAAAAATCATTGAACTATTGATTAATAATGGAGCAGAAATAAACGCCAGAAACAACAAAGGAAAAACACCGTTGGCGCTTGCCGTAGAAAAGGAATACGATAGCGGACATAAACTAATTGCTGAATTGCTCCGCAATCATGGCGGGAAGGAATAAAATGGAAAGAGGGATAAAAATAGGCGGGCGGCCGGCTTGGGAAATGATAAGCAGTTGTGCCACGGCTAACTTGTTAGCCGCGCTTTTCTCAAAAGATAATTCACGGCTGGACGAGACAGCCGTGGCATGTAAACGGTGAATCACGGATTCAAGGAGCACAGACAAGGGGTTTAAACCCCTTGTCTGAACTCATAGATTGAATCACGGAAACGCGGAAAAAGAGCAATGCCGTCTGAATTCATGCGTTTCAGGAAAGGAATCGGCTGTGAGTAATGAAGCGGTAATCGAGAGCGGCAATGTCAAGTACTGGCAGAGCCTGACGGGGAAAGAGTTCAAGGAAATAGACAAGAGCAAGGCGGTGGTGACGGTGACCTGCTCGCCGATGGAGGTTCACGGCCCACACCTGCCCGTGATGACGGACAACTGCGAGTCGGAGGGCATCACGACGCTGACGATCAAGAAGATTTCCGGAAAGCGTCCGGAGATACTTTTTCTGAGGCTGCCGCCCCTGTACGTCGCGGCTGATGTCCTGCCGCAGACCGGCTCCCTGATGTTTCGCAACTCGACCATCATCCGCGTGCTGTCCGACCTGGGGCAGACACTTTCAAAGCAGGGGTTCAGGGATATATGGGTTGCGAGTTTTCATGGCGGGCCGAGGCATTTCGTGGCCATCGAACACGCATGCCACAAGACGAACAGGAAATATGGCGCCCGCATGGTGTCTCTGTTTTCTCTCCTGATAAGGTTGCTTACCGAAGGCACTCCCGACCTGTCAAAGGTGCTGGGAAACATCCCCGGCCTTAATCCTGCCGATCTTGAAGGGGACACTCATGCGGGAGTGGTGGAGACCTCGATGATGTTGCGCCTCATGGGGGACCGCGTTGATCCCGTTTATAAAAACCTGCCGCGGCGCACCGTTGACCTCAAGCTGATGATGGATGGCCTCAAGCCGAGAGCGCAGGGGGTGGGGAAGTCTTCGATAATAGACCTCATGCGCGGCTTCAAGGCGGCGCTGATGTATTTCAAGGACGAAACATATTCCGGGGCGCCAGCGAGCGGCTCCGCAGAGATGGGCGACCGCATACTCGACGTGCTCAGCGGCCATTGTGTTGACGCGCTGAGCAGGCTCCTCGCGGGGGAAATCACCCCCGAAGAATGCCACTCTCCCGTCTGGCGCTTCCGCTGGATTTTCCTCATCCCGATGATAGGCCGCGTCTTCGAGTGGGCGGTGGGGTATAAAAATCCGATATTTTAAGCGGTTATGAAAACTGGAAATGTTTGAAGATATCCGGGGAAGGTATAACTCTTCCTGAATGGAGCGCTATCAAGAGCCATTCTCCGCGATAGGCTGGACTGTGTTTTTATCATCGCCTTCATCGTAGAGCACCTGGTTTTTCCCGCTGGCCTTGACGAGGTACATCAGGTTGTCCGCTTTTTGTATTAATTCGTCCACCGAATTGGGGGGCTTGTTGAAGGTTACGGCGCCGATGCTGAAGGTCACGGGCCAATTGTTTTTCTGCATTTCATCGAGTAGCAATTTCTGGATTTTATCCATCACGGCGCGCGCCGCTTCCCTGCCGCTCTCAGGCAAGAGGATGATAAATTCGTCGCCGCCCAGCCGCGCGATCACATCAACGCTTCTCAAATTGTCCTTTATCGTATCGGCGCAAGAACGAAGGAGGGAGTCGCCCGCAATGTGGCCGAAGAGGGAGTTTATCTCCTTGAAATTGTCTATGTCCAGGATCGCGGCGGAGAAGACGTGCCCATATCTTCGCGCTCTCTCAACCTCCATTTCGGCCAGGTGATATAAATACCTGGCGTTGTAAACCCCCGTCAGAGAATCGGTGCGGGCAAGTACCTGCTCGTTTTTATATGCGACTTTTAACTTTACAATGATGACGAGCATAACGATAAAAAAGCTCAGACGGATCAAATCGTCCCAATAACCTATAATATCGGAAGTGTACCGATGGCCAGCCTCCCAGTCCGCCAGATACCATATCACGCTTCCGGCGACCGCAAATAAAACCGCCACCCAAGTGTCCATGTACCATGCTATGAAGGCGATGGGGATAAGGTAAAAAACGGTAATGTTTAATTCATATCCGGTAGTGTAGTCAATAAATCCGATGCAAAGCAAGAGCAGGAAGCCCGATATCAAGATAAAAGGCTTGGACCGCCGATCCAGATATTCGATCACCGTCATGGCACACCGCCGCCGTAATATTTCCCGACCGCGATGTGGCGCCGCCTGCCAGCCATGAGGCGCCACATCCTGGGAACAATCTGATAATATTATAACATTGCCGTCTTGGCAATACCATCGTTATCCGCATAGCCCCGATAAAAAACCCACCATCACACCTATCCCCACCACCAGAAATATATTAGCAATGTCTCGTTTTCTTGAGTTTCAAATTTTCTTGTTTTTCTAAGAGTGATTTTTCTTTTGGATTGCGTAAGCCATGCTTGCGCCTTTATTCACATGGGTACCCACGTGAGGTTTTGCCGAAGCATGGCTTCGACGAGCAGGCTGGAGCATGGCTCCAGCACTCCAAGGTCATCTTCTCATTTCTCGATAACTCAAGAATTTGGGACGCTCTCAATATATTGACGCTCATGTCCGCTATTGGAAGAAATACATTCATACGCCCTCTCCTGAATTAAAATGATTAAAGTTTTTAAAAAGATGGCCGTCAAGCTCTAGCAAATAATGCGCGGTTAATTTGTCAACAGTGAGCGGGTATTGGCGTTGAAATATTCATCAAGATAAAGAGCTTATTTTTCGCCAACTAATCCAAATGCCTTAAGAAGGGGCCGCAAAATGCGGTAAACGCCGGTCGAGGTGATCTTTCCTATCATGGTGCGAAACCTCCAATCACTTGCGGCAATATCGGTAATCAATTTTTTTGCGATGTGTTCGTAGCCGTACCGGCATTGCACAATTGCCTGCTCGGCAAAAATCTGAGGTCGCCTGGCCTGCGTTTTAGCGTCCTTATGAATAGTCGCCTCAGCCAACACGCCATTTACCCTTGCGAGCCTCCCGATGGCGGTAAGTCGAAGTATCAAATCCATATCCATCGTCATAAACAATGATTCGTCCAGAGGGCCGACCTTGCGGATCGCATCAAGGCTCATGAAAATCGCCGGCTGATAGATGTAATTAGTGGCCCAATCGGCCAGCTCATCTCTACTCAAACCCCGGGGGGAGATAACATTCAGAACTTTGCCGCTCGTATCCATGCGGGCACAATCCCCCGCCCAGGCGACCGCATCAGGCTCTGCAAAAATGGATTGCGCCACAATTTCCAAGGCGCCCGGTTTCAAGCGATCGTCCGAATTTATCCACTGGAAAATGCCCCCTGTGGCCCTCTCAAGCCCCTTATTTATCGCATGCGATTGGCCCCGGTCTTTCTCTGAGACAAAACCCGTAAGCCACGGCTCATATTTTTTTATTATCCCGACCGACTCATCTGCGCTGCCACCGTCCATTATCATGTATTCGATATTTGGGTAGCCCTGAAGGAGCACCGAGCGGATGGTGGCCTCGATAAATTCCCCCTGGTTGAAACTCGGCGTCACCAGGCTGAATTTGGGCCACGGCTTGCCGTCGGGGCCGGACTCGGGAAGCGCCGGCGTTTCGGTCGTCCACGGCCAGCCGACCTTTCCCTGAGGGGGGCTGGGAAGCTCTTTTAAAGATGGGCAGCGCATCGTATGATTTCAGGTTTTGGATTTTGAATTTTGGATTGAATTAGAAGCAGTCCATGTTTCATAATTACAGCTTAGCATAAGCTTGTGTGAACGTCAATAATAAGAAATAAACCACAGATTTCGCAGATTAACGCAGATTAACAAATAATAAAATCTGTGAAATCTGCGTAATCTGCGGTTTAACTCTTTAAAATATGGTTAATTTCCTGGTTTTTCAGATTGACAACATCCTGTGGGAGGAATAAATTAAGATAGTTATGGAAATCGAGAATATGACTGTCGAGGAGCTTGTCCTGGTAAGTATGCAGGAAGAGAGAAACTCGGCGGCGCTGTATACCCATTTGCAGTCCGTTTCCACTCATCCCCGGGGCAAGGCCCTTCTGGAGTGGATCGCGCGCATGGAAAAGGGGCACCTTGCCCTTCTCTCGAGCCTTTTCAAGAAACAGATCGAGTTGCCCGACATGGTAGAAACCGAACGCGCCGCAAAAGCGCCAATCGCCCCCGACGCGGACGAGCTGACCATATTGATCCACGCAATGCGAAAGGAAAGGGAATCGGCGGGTATCTACCAGCGCGGCGCGGGTAAAGTCAAAGATAAAAAAATGCGCGCCATATTCGAAAACCTCGCAAGAGACGAAGAAAGCCATTTTGACATATTGAAAGGCATCTACGTCCAATTGACACGCCGCGAACCCGAACTCTGATGTTATGTAGGGGCGACCGGCCGGTCGCCCCTACGGCGATTTTTTCATGAATTTCCGGAGCCGAGTTGTTGGGCGCGCTTCTCAAGTATGCCGTTTACGCGGTCGAGGTCTTTTGGGATGCGGAAGATCATCAGGATGTAGATGAGGACGAGGGGCGCGTAGGCTGCGGCAGTCAGGATGAACGCGCGGTCGTACCTTCCGCCGAAGGAAGCGGCGATAATCGGGGGTATCCACCAGGCAAGCGCCCGGGAAATGCTTGCCCATATATTTATCATGGCCGCTATGGTGCCGCGATGCTCCGGCAGGTTCACCTCCATGCTGACCGTGGTCAACCCAGGCCCTCCCGCCACCACAAAAAAGTTCGCAATAATCATCAGGGGCACGAAAAAATACCACTTGAAGGGCAACAGGAGCGCTGTTATCAGAAACAGGGGGGCAATTGCGGACATTGCAAGCATCACCGCCACCCTGCCGTAGCGAGCGCGCCGGTAGGCCCGATCCGTCCACGCTCCGCCGAAGGCGTTGCCGAAGGGCATGCCGAGGAAGGTAAGAAACATGAACTGGGTCGCCAGGAATTCGCCGAGTCCGTGATTGCGCATCATAAACGTCACAAACCATATAGTCAATACCTGGCTTGGAAACGCGAACAGCGACTGGGCGAAAACGATCAGGATGTTTATCGGCCTCGATAGCAGGTCTTTGAGGTCTGAAAATTTTATGCGATATGAGTATTCGGCCTTTCCGGCGCCCACCGAGTTCACCAGCGCCTCGTCCTGCGCGCCGCGCCGCGGCTCCCTCACGAAAAACAACGCCACCGCGTATGCCAGAGCGCCCGCCGCTCCGAGAAAATATGTCAATCCCAGGCTCAACTTCGCCGCCATGCACACAGACGTCATGATCATCCCAACCGCGCCTCCTACCACCCATCCGACGCCTCCCCAACCAAAAGCCTCGCCCCGCCTGGCTAACGGCACGGTGTCTATGACCGCGCTTGTGGTGACCAGTCCGAGTCCCGCGAAACCGACCCCGCTCACAACCTTCACCATGAAAAAAACCTCATAGGGCAATTTCAACATGAAACTGAATCCCGCCCCAAGCATGCACAGAGCCGTCAGCCACTGCGATATGCGGATCAGCTTGATGCGCTGGTGTCTATCGGCCAAATACCCCCACGGAGCGCTTGCCCCGGCAATCACAAAGGTGGTCACCGCAAGCAGAAATCCGAAATCGCTGTCGGAGATACCGTAAAACGCTGTGATCTTTACAACAAGCGGCGACTCAAAGCTCATGCCCGCTCCCGCCATAACTATGGTGGTAAGCAGCATGAGCAATGCGCGGCGGTCGCCACCGCCATTTTCAGAATTGCGGCTATCCTTTTTCACTCTCGGCCATCCTGCGTCCCGCTTAAGCTAATTCCTCTTTGAATCATCCGCAATTGAACGGGCAAATCTAAGAACTCAATATTTTTTTCGAAGGGGCGTGTTTTTCAATTTGGTGTGCGACATATTTGTGTGAATAATCCCATGCGCATGATATAATTTATTGTGGATGCCTCATATTTATGAGAAAACGGCTGATATTCCGCGGGTGTGGATAAATTGAACCTTGACGATCTAAAAGGTTCGTTTGTCAGGGCGGGCCGGTCGCCTGCTTTTGTCCCCATTGTTTTAATCGCTATAATGAGCGCTCTTTTCGCCGATCAGCTTCTGAGGGGGCTGAGCGTGGCGATGATCACCATGGAGGGATCGAGTCAGTGGAATCCCTTCTGGACGTTTGCCAGGCGGGAGCTTATGAGGGGTCATTTCCCGCTTTGGACCCCGCACAGCCTCGGAGGGTGGTCCTTTCCGGGATTTCCACATACGGCATGTTTTTATCCGCTGGGATTTTTCTATTACCTGCTCCCCTATGATCGTGGCGCAACCTATGATATTTGCATGCACGTCGTCATAACGTCGCTCCTGATGTACCGATTTCTCAGGGGACTGAGAGTTTCTGCGTTATCGGCATTTGTGGGTGCGGTTATCTGGCCGACGTCGGGATTGATGTTTTTTGGCCTGCATTTTGTGCCAATCCTCTGGACACTTACATGGACGCCCTTGTTTTTCGATGAAGCGCGGCGATGGGTCGCCGAGAGGCGATCGAGCCATCTGGCTTTAATGACGGCGGCGGGCGCACTCCAGATATTAGGCGGGTCGGTGGAGAGTTTTCTTTATGAGCTTGTGGCGATGGCGTTGTTCGCGGCGGTCTTTTACAGGGGTCTTTCGAGGGATGGTCGCGTCGCGTCGTTCGGCCTTGTCGTGGCGCTCGGGGCTGTGGCGCTGCTTTCATCAATGGCGACGCTGCCCGCTTTCGAGCAGGCGAGCCAGTCGGTGCGCGCCCACGGCGTATCGTATAGTTATTTCGCCGAGCGGGGTGTAAGGTTAAAGGCATGGTTGTCAATGCCCGTGCCGGTCGAGTGGAGCAATCTGTCTAAAGTCGAGGGCGAGAACTCCATTCTATCCCCGGCGTATTTGGGCATTCTGGCGCTGGTTTTCGCGCTATATTCCGTGATTTCAGGCAAGGGAAGCGAGTTCAGGGAGAGAAAAGTCGGCCTTATCGTGTTGATATTGATCCTGTTGTTAGCGCGCAACCTGCCAATCCTCGGCCCCATCTTGCATAGCATTCCCGTGATGAACCTCTTCCGGGAGCCTGTTTATGACATGTTTTGCCCCCAATTTCTGATTATAGCGTTGGCGTCGCTTGGGATTGACAGGGCGCTTCAAAAACCGGGTTTAGCCGATAATCCGGGCGGGGAAATTACGGGGCAGGGGCGGAGTTGGAAATTATGGGCGCCGCTTTTTATTCCCGCCGCCGCTTTTTCGGCGATCATCCCGGTGACGGCGCGATTTATGCGGTTTCCGCATAAGCAATACCTGCTCGCCGCATTCATCGGCCTGTTCGCCCTCGGCGTCATCGCCGTCGCAAGATTTTATCCCCGCAGGATGAAACTGTTCATGGCCGCGGGGATCCTTGGCGTATTGCTTCTCGATAACTGGGCGCTTGCCCTGTCCTATCTTCCGAAGCGCCCCCCCGCATACCTCGACGTCGCCCCCGATTACCTCCGCTTCTTCTCGAAAACCGAACCCTACGAACGGCATATCGTGATGGACAAATTCGGCCCCATAACGAAAGACCTGCCGCAGCACGGAGGCATGGTCATAAACTCGCAGACGCTCGACGGTTGGGAGGGATTGCCCAATCTCCGGTTTATAAGGTTTCTCAACCTGCTGGACGATAGAAGCATTGTCATAGAGGGGAACAGGCTTAAGAAAGTGGGGTATCACATCGTTTTCCGGGAGGGTCGTTTCATAGACCAGACCAGTATTCCATATCTTAATCTGGCGGGAGTCCGTTATCTGGTGGCGCGCGATTTTTACTTCAAGTTTTCAAGCCCCTCATCCCTCGTGGATGCCCACAAGCTTTTCGACAGCGACCCGCAGGATTCATTGACGCCGGGCGTCGAAACGATAAGCGGAAAATCAATGAAGACCCTGTCCCTCAAACAAGGCGCCCGCGCCGAGATGCCTTTTTATGTGACCATGGGGGATTCTATCAGCTTCAACCTGTGTAATAGAGGCTGCCGGGCCAGACGGCTCGTCCGAGACGGCGCTTTCGACATCTCGATACGCGAATCCAATGATTCACCGCCCACAACCGTATTTTCAAGGCGTTTCGAGGAATTGGCGGCCTGTCCCGGAGAACGCCGGGATATCGAGTTGTCTCACTGGAGCGGCAAAACGGTTAAGGTTATAATGCAAGTCACCGGGCAGGGAACCGGCTCGATCGTCATGGTGGAACCGGAGGTTATAAATCCTCAAAAGCAGTTTCAGCGGTCCTTTCACGCCTCGATAGATGTTTTTTCGAATCGGGACGCTTTTCCGCGCGCCTTCCTTGTCCATAGCGTTTTAAAGGTAAATGGGCCGGATAATGCCTTCGAGTGGCTGAAATCAAACCCGGAATCGCTGCGATACACCGCGCCGATTGAAGCGGGCAAACTTGCCCCACTTCGTCCTCTCGATGCGCATGATATCCATTATCTTGCGTCTCTGGAAAATGTAAAAATCCCGCGATACGACCCAGATCGCGTGCGATTGAAATTCTCCGCCCTTGCCACTGGTTACGTAATTCTCACCGATGCCTATTACCCCGGCTGGAGGGCGCTGGTGGATCACTCAGAGGCGCTCATTTCTCCGGCCTACCTGACCTTCCGCGCCGTTCCGGTCTCGATGATCGGCCCCCATACTGTTGAGTTTATTTACAGGCCGGCAGCTTTTCGAATCGGACTCTGGTGCACATTTATAAGTATGTTTTTTATTGCGGGGGCTTTTATCTTTAATAAGATACGGTGAATGAAAAGCGGGTAGAAACGGATTTGGCGCAGATGCTAAATTTGAAAGGCCCCCTCCCAAGGAGGGGGCCTTGTATTATTAGAAGGGTGGTCGTAACGGCTGCCCAAAATTGGAGGGGGTGAAACCGATTTCTTCCGTTATCGGCCGGGCAGGGAATAATGCTCAGCACTACTCCTTACGATTTTACGGCCACCCTTTGACATTAATATTCTTGCAATCAATATGCCATCATCACGCCACTCCATAACTAATTGATTTTCCAGCAAATTTTACTTTTAGCTTCCATCCAAGACAATTTATCAAGGGCCAAAAGGCGCCTTTTCTGTGACATTTTGACACAAGAGGCATTAGCCAGGCGCTCAACATAAGATTAAAAATAGAGGCACAGAGAATTTTTGATTTCAGGTTTGAATAACTCAATGTCTCAGTGTCTCCATGTTGAATTCTTCTTAACCTAAAGCCTGGCAGGCTGTTGAAAAATGTATTTTGGTGGCGGACAGGAATGTCCGCCCTCCTATAACTTGTTGATTTTATTAGGGGGATGGACATTCCTGTCCGTCACCCTGAATAAAATCTTCCATTCTTCAACATCCTGCTAAAGCCTAATGCCTATTGCCTATTGCCTTCTGATCGCATTTGACAATCTCGCCTTATCCCCGGAAAATCGAATCTATGCGGCGGCTGGTGTACTTCACCGTCGGTTTTTTAGGACTTGGGGGGCAAGTTCTCCTGTTGAGGCGTGCGCTGGTGACCTTCTCGGGCAACGAGTTGACCGTGAGCGTCACTCTTGCGGCCTGGACGGCTTGGACGGGCATAGGGTCGTTGCTTGGGGGAAGACTTTCCGGAAAATCCAATATGGAATGCGTTCAGACAAGGGGTTTAAACCCCTTGTCTGGATTCAAGGTATTTCATATTTTATTCGCCGCCCTGTGCGTTTTGATCCCCCTGACGTATTGCGTGGTATATCTTGCGAAGCCGATCATGGGCATGGGGATTTCGGAAGCGGTGGGGCCTCTTAAGCTCGTGATAATGTCATTTATTTCCCTTGCCCCTGTATGCCTTGTGCTTGGCGCATTATTTCCTGTGGCGGCGCGTTTTGGAGAAGCCGGGGGAGGGGCCGGCGTCGGGGTGGGGAGAGCGTATTTATGGGAGGCGCTTGGCGCGGGAGCGGGCGGCCTGATTTCCAGCGCTTTTCTGATCACAGTATTTAAACCCCTCTCCGCTGTTTTTGCGCTATGTATGATCGGCGCGGCGGCATTGGCGGCGGCCTCGAAGGGGCGGGCGCGAATCGCCTGGATCATTGTAGCCTGGTTTGTCTTTGGGTTCGCGCTCAAGCATGCGCCCGATGACTGGCTCAGGTCGAAGAGGTGGGCGGAGTACCCGATCATTGCCGAGGAGGACTCGAGGTATGCGAATCTCGCCCTTGTGAAGAGCGGGGGCGAGCAGACGCTTTTCGTGAATGGCATACCGTCAATCACCTGGCCGGGCGCAGCGCCCGCCGAGGAAATCGCCCACCTGCCCATGCTGGCCCATCCCAATCCACGGCGCATCCTGCTCATCGGCGGAGGTCTGGCCACAATCGGCCCCGAAATCCTGAAATACCCCATCGAGCGGCTCGATTATTGCGAGTTAGACCCCGCCGTAATTGAAATAGAGCGGCGCGTATCGCCGTATATTTTTTACAATCATCGCATCAAGGTTCATTCCATTGACGGCCGGCGATTTTTAGCCGAGTCCCAGCCGGGCGCTTATGACGTGATTATTTTCGCGGCGGGCGATCCCAAGACGCTTGCCGCAAACAGGTATTTTACCCGCGAGGCCTTTTCTCTGGCGAGCAGAGCGCTGGCAAAACCCGGCGTGCTGGCCTTTGCCACAGGAGAATACGCAAACTACATTGACCCTCTACAGGCCGGCTACCTTGCCCTGACACGCCAAACTCTCGACATTAATTTCAACACTGTGGCCATTTATCCGCTGGACAGATTCTATTTTCTCGG
>Ga0209777_10001916_pt1 | contig 28594 bp, 27 predicted proteins | sample FrelakmetHBP12HB_FD_187147 | JGI IMG/M metagenome (GOLD analysis project Ga0209777, IMG submission 187147) | Freshwater lake sediment microbial communities from the University of Notre Dame, USA, for methane emissions studies -HBP12 HB (SPAdes)... | ecosystem: Environmental > Aquatic >...
GTCCCCCTGGACCGCGCCGGGTCCCCTGACCCGGCCAAACCCGACCTGGGGGTCGGGTTGCGGCTCAGGGGAGCCGCCCCACACAAACCGGCAAACCACCCATGATTTGCGCCGCACGACACTCGGAAGGCTTACCCGTGGGCGCGCGCCGGTAGCGCCGCTCAGCCGTTCTTCGATTCCTTGCGCCGCGATGGCGCAGGCGCCGGCGGCAGCGTGACGACGGGGATCAGCGAGTTGGTGCGGTCGCGCGCCGGCTGATTTATATGGCTTGTGAGCTGCTCGTTCAAGGTGGAGACGAACTGCTCGATCTGCCGCTCGATGGCTGCCATTTTTTCGCGCATGTTGAGGATGATCTCGACTCCCGCCAGGTTCACTCCGAAGTCGCGCGTCAGCTTCAAAATCACCTCGAGCCGCTCGATGTCATCCTGCGTGTAGAGGCGCGTGTTGCCCTCGCTGCGCGACGGCTTCAGCAACCCCTCGCGCTCGTAGAGCCGCAGCGTCTGCGGGTGGATCTGATACTGCTCGGCGATCGCCGAGATCATGTATGCTGCCTTTGTTCTTCCCCTGGCCATGGCTACACCTGGCCCCAAATGTCCGCCCTGGGGTCTTCGGGATTGAGCCGGCCGAGTTCGCGCAGGATCTCCTTGGTGCGCTCATCCCGCACTTTGGGCGGCTGCACGATCACTTCGACAATCTCGTCGCCGCGCGTGCCCTTTCGTGCGTTGAAGACACCCTTCTCACGCATCCGGAACTTCTGCCCGCTCTGCGTCCCGAGCGGAATCTTGAGAAGCGCGCGGCCCTCGATCGTCGGCACCTCGATTTTCGCGCCGAGGCCGGCCTCGGTCACGGTCACGGGCACCCGGATCTCGACGTTGTCGCCCTCGCGGTGATAGAACGTGTGCGGCTCCGCGCGCACCGTGATGTACAAATCGCCCGGCGGGCCGCCCATTACGCCCGCGTTTCCTTTTCCCGCCACGCGGAGCCGCGCGCCGGTGTGCACCCCTTGCGGAATCCGCACGTCTACGGTCTCGTTGCGCGAGATGCGGCCCTCGCCGTGACAGGTCGGGCACGCGTTGCGCAGCTTTCCGCTCCCTCCGCAGCGGGGGCACGTGATATTGAACTTCATCGCGCCCGCCATCTGCGTGACATTCCCGCTGCCGGTGCATTGCGGGCAGGTCACGGTCCCCGTTCCGGCATTTCCGCTGCCGCCGCAGGTCGGGCAGATCTCCTGGCGGGGAACGTTGATGGAGACCTGCGTGCCCCGGATGGCCTGCCAGAAATCGATGTTCAGGCCGAATTCCAGGTCGGTGCCCGGCTCGGGCTGCCGCTGCTCCTCGCGCCGTCCGCCGCGTCCGAAGAACTGGCCGAATATGTCCCGGAACTGAGCGCCAAAGCCGCCTCCCTCCGCGCCCGCATCCGGCGCGGAGAAGTCCGAGAAATCGAAGCCGCCGAATCCCATGCCGGGACCAGGCCGGGGACCGGCTCCCGGCTGCGGACCGTGTTCGGAGTAAAACCCGAACTGGTCGTACATCTGCTTCTTCTTCGGGTCGCTCAGCACGTCGTAGGCTTCCTGCACCCGCTTGAAGCGCTCCTCGGAGGCTTTATCTCCCGGGTTCAGGTCGGGATGATGCTTGCGCGCGAGCCGCCGGTACGCTTTGCGGATCTCGTCCGCGCTTGCTCCGCGGCCCACAGCGAGCGTCTCGTAATAATCCTGCGTGCTGGATGGCATGGCGATTCACGCGCCCGGCGGAGCCCGCACGGCCTCCGGCGAGGCGTAACCGGCCGTGGTTCCGCCTCCCCGGTGCTTTCGTCTCTCTCCGCCGTCGAACTTACTGCTTTTTGGTCTTATCGTCTACGTCCACGAACTCGGCGTCTACAACGTTGTCTTTCTTCGGTTGCTCCTGTTGCTGAGAGGTACGCCCGTCGCCCTGTCCGGCACCGGCGCCCTGCGGCTGCCCGGCCGCCCGGTACATCGCCTCGGCCAGTTTGTGGCTGGCGGTTTCCAGCTTCTCACGCGCCGAATTGATGCGCTCCACGCCGCCTTCCTTCATGGCGGTCCGGGTCTCTTCGAGCGCCTGCTCCACGTTCCGGGCATCCGCATCGCTGATCTTGCTGCGGTGGTCCTTCAGCATCTTCTCGACGTTGTAGACCATGGCGTCGGCCCGGTTGCGCGCGTCGATTTCCTCGCGCCGCTTCCGGTCGTCGGAGGTGTGCGATTCGGCATCCTTGGCCATCTTGTCGACCTCGTCCTTGCTCAGGCCCGAGGAGGACATGATCGTGATCTTTTGCTCGTTGTTCGTGGCCCGGTCTTTCGCCGTGACGTTCAGGATGCCGTTGGCGTCGATGTCGAAGGTAACCTCGATCTGCGGCAGGCCGCGCGGGGCCGGCGGGATGTTCGCAAGCTGGAAGACGCCCAGAAGCCGGTTGTCCTGCGCCATGGCCCGCTCGCCCTGGTAGACCTTAATCTCAACCGACGTCTGGTTGTCCGAAGCGGTCGAGAACACTTCGCTTTTCCGGGTCGGAATGGTCGTGTTGCGCTCGATGAGCTTCGTGAACACGCCGCCCAGCGTCTCGATGCCGAGCGAAAGCGGCGTCACATCCAGCAGCAGAACGTCCTTCACCTCGCCGCCGAGCACGCCTCCCTGAACCGCAGCGCCCACCGCCACCACTTCATCCGGGTTCACGCCCTTGTGCGGTTCCTTGCCGAAGAACTCGCGCACCATCTGCTGCACCTTCGGGATGCGCGTCGAACCGCCCACCAGAACCACTTCGTCGATCTGCGGGGGTGTGATGTTGGCGTCCAACAGGGCTTTCTTGCAGGGCTCGAGCGTCCGGTTCAGAATGTCCTGCATCATCTGCTCGAAGCGGGACCGCGTCAGCTTCTTTTCCAGGTGCTTCGGGCCGCTGTCACCGGCTGTGATGAACGGCAGATTGATCTCGGTTTCGAGCAGCGTCGAAAGCTCGATCTTTGCCCTCTCCGCAGCTTCCTTCAGCCGCTGCAGCGCCATCTGGTCCTTGGAAAGATCGATGCTGTTTTCTTGCTTGAACTCAGCGATGATCCACTCGATGATGCGCTGGTCGATATTGTCGCCGCCCAAATGCGTATCGCCGTTGGTGGACTTCACCTCCACGATCCCGTCACCCACTTCGAGGATCGAGATGTCGAACGTGCCGCCGCCGAAGTCATATACCGCGATCGTCTCGTTCTTCTTCTTGTCGAGCCCGTAAGCGAGCGCCGCCGCCGTCGGCTCGTTGATGATGCGCTTCACGTCGAGTCCGGCGATGCGTCCGGCGTCCTTGGTCGCTTGCCGTTGCGCGTCATTGAAATAGGCCGGCACCGTGATCACCGCTTCAGTGACCTTCTGGCCCAGGTAACTCTCCGCCGCCTCCTTCAGTTTCGTCAGAATCATGGCGGAGATTTCCGGCGGCGAGTTGCGCTTGCCCATCACCTCGACACGTGCATCGCCGTTCTCCCCGGGCACCACCTTGTACGGCACCAGCTTCATTTCCTGATCTACTTCGGAAAAGCGCCGGCCCATGAAGCGCTTGATCGAGTAAACCGTGTTTTCCGGGTTCGTGATCGCCTGCCGCCGCGCCACTTGCCCGACGAGCCTCTCCCCGCTCTTGGCAAAGCCGACCACCGAAGGCGTCGTGCGCGCGCCTTCCTGGTTCGGAATCACGACCGGTTGGCCGCCCTCCATGACGGCAACCACCGAAAACGTGGTCCCCAAATCGATGCCGATGATTTTGCTCATGTCTCTCCCAGCCTCCTACAATGAAGGGCGAATGAATTGCCGTGCACTGAATAACCCTCGCCCGAGGTTCCTTAGCACACTCATATTATGCAACTTGAGTGTACCCATGTCAACCTTTGTCTCTCCCCTTGCCAAAGCCGTTGATTCGCAACCCCTTCTTGTCGCCGCCGCCTCTGACTTAATGCGGGTCGCGCCCGGCCTCGAAAGCGCTTTTGAACGCAAAACGGGTATCAAAGTGCGGTTTGTGACCGCCGCAAGCGGGCTCCTGGCGCGCCAGATCGAACAGGGTGCGCCCTATGATGTGTACCTTTCCGCCAACCAGGCGTTCGTTTCCTCCCTCGTTGCGTCCGGCGGCTTGCTGGGGGACAGTGTCCGGGGCTACGCTCGCGGGCGGCTCGGACTCTGGTCGCGAGGCGGCGGGTTCAGAACGGTCGAGGCGCTCGCGGATCCCCGGCTTCGCCATCTGGCCATGGCCAATCCCCTGCATGCGCCATACGGGCGCGCGGCGCGAGAGCTTCTGGAAAGCAAGGGCTTGTGGAGCAAGCTGGAACCCGAGGTGGTTTATGGCGAAAACGTGCGGCAGGCCCTGGAGTACGCCGAGAGCGGCAATGCGGAGGCGGTGATTACGGCGTGGGCCTTGGTCTATGACGCCAATGGGGTTCTGCTCCCCGACACGGGCCACAAACCCATCCTGCAGTCAGGCGGTGTGGTGGCGCGCAGCGCCCGCCGGCAGGACGCCGTGCGATTCATGGACTTCCTGACCGGACCGGAAGGCCGCGCCCTCCTGGTTTCGCACGGCTTCAGCCCGCCGCAGTAGCCCCGGGGCCAGTGCCGTGCGCCGCAAACAATGCGTGGCTTGCCGGTTTGTGTGGGGCGGCTCCCCTGAGCCGCAACCCGGCCCCCAGGTCGGGTTTGGCCGGGTCAGGGGACCCGCTGCGGTCCAGGGGGACCGGTCCCACTTACGGTCCAGGATTAACGCCGCATTGCACTACTTTCCCTGTGTCTCCCAGATCATGCGGAGTCCACGCTTCAAGTGCAGGCTGGCGGACGAGACTCGAAACGTGCCGAAGCTCAGCGGAGCGTCGGACGCGTAAATGTCGAGGCCCGTCGTTTCGAACCCCCTGCTAGCCGGCGGGGCGCCATAGAAGGGTGACTGCTTGACCTCCTCCACTTTGAGCTCCGGACCGATCAGGCGGGCCCGAACCTCGGCGCGCCGCTCACCGAAAGCCAACGAGAAGAATTCCAGGCCGACCACGAAGTAGTTCTCGGGCCGGCTGAGTCGCTCGAGGCGGCGGATTCGGCCCGCGAGCAGAGCGCCCTTGGGCAGCGTAAGGCCGCCGGCCTGCACCGCGCGCCTCAGCCGGGCGGTTACCGGATCGCCTACGGCCGACTCGTCAAAGTCGATCGGCGTCTCGAGTCTCGTGTCCAGCTTCAGGCCGGCCGGCAGCGGCACTTCGGAAACGCGGTTCTGGGAGGGACGCTCGCTGGCCACCGGCGCGTCGAAGGACAGGGACGACTCGGCCACATACTGCCGGCAGCCCGTGAATCTGATGGCGTTGGTGTATTCGTCTCCGAGCAAATCGATGATGGTTACTTCGGAAGATTGCGGCAGCACGAACTCGCCGGCGCCGACTCGGATGGGCGCGTAGTCGATCACCTCCGCCACGGAAGCGATTGGCAGGTCGATTTTCTCTGCGCGGATCTCGAGCCGGACCGCTCTTCGAGCCTCGGGATCGATCCAGACGACTCCCGAATATGGCGCTGGAACCTCGCGGCCGCGGAACCCGATCCTGTATGCACTGCTCAGGAGAGCTACCTCGAACGTGAATCGGAGCGCCCGGCGGCCGTTGATATCCCGTTCACCTGCGTAGTTGAAGCGGGCAGATGACGATCGGGAGATACTGTGGGTCCAGCCGCCGAATGAGCCGAATCCCGATGCCCCGCCGACCACCATCTGGTCCACCGACGAGAACTGAAACCTCGCCGCGCCGGGCCAGGAGAACATCTCGTTCATCCCGATAAACGCGACTTCGAGCCGGACCCGGTCGTTTAGGAAGAGTTGCCGGTCGGGATGGCGCCGGACCGAGCGCTCCAGCGTCTCAACGCAGGTGTAATTCGGCAGGCGTTCGAGGTCCGCGGTGATCCTCTGACGGACGCGTTCGAGGACTTGCTGCGGCTGTTCTGGCGCGTTCTGGGCGACGGCGGCAGAGAGAGGTAAGCACGCGAAAAGCGTGACCACCCATCCGCAAGCGCGCACGGAGCCGCGTTCGCCGCTCCGCAGTCTCATGGCGGTTCACCCGGCTAGGAGTATACACCTGGCAAGGCCACAGCCCGACTTCTTCTGTATTTCGTGGGGCGGACCCCCTGGTCCGCGAGCCGACCCCCTGGTCGGCTCTCTTCTGGCTTCTGACTTCTGTCTTCTGTCTTCTCAACACATCCGGCCTAGTACAACTGCGACCTCGTCCACGCCTCGAGAAAATCCTTGCCGTGATACCGGATGGTCCGGTCGTCCACCACCTCGGCGCCTGTGCGAAGCGCGGCATCGCGCGGCAGAGAGCCTCGCGTAGTGTTCTCGATCTCGACGACCACCGGCCCGTCGATGCGGTACGGCTTGATGCTGGCGATCTTCGCGACGGAGAGCCGCGCGTGTTCCGCGATCGCCTTCCGCGCCGCATCGGCCGAGAGAGACAGGCAAGTGTAGCGGCCCAGGCCCTCCTTCACCGAGACCGCCTCGGCCTGGGGCACAATGGCTCGCAGCTCTTCGACAGCCGCGTCGTCCCCTGAGATGAAAATCACCGGGATGCCGAACGCGCCGGCGAGCGCCGCACGGGTCTCGATCTCGCCCATGGCTTTGCCGTTGACCCGCATGTTCTGGATGCCGAGTGAGCTGTAGCTGTGGGCCATGATGCCATTGGCGACGTCGGCCCGGCTGTGCTGGCCCAGAAAACCAATGGCCGCATAGCGCCGCTCTAAGGTCATCGTGACGCCCGGAGAGCCGATGAGTAGCCGTGCCCGCGGCTCGATGGTGAGCGCGGATAGCGTCTGGCTTCCATCGTGGCCGTCCCAGACGATCACCTCGTCTGCGCCGCCGTCCAGGAATCCCTGCACGGCTGCATTCACCTCGCCGGTCAGCAACTGGCGGAGTTCGTTGTCCTTCGGATCCGTCTGGTCCTGCCGGCAGATGCCGGCCACGCCTTCGCCATCCGTGATCAGAAAGATGGTCTTCTTCGTCTGCGCGAAGAGAGGAGAGGCCATCACAAGGAAGATCGCTGCGAGGAAGAGCGGCATGCGCGTAGTATAAGCCCGCGCGCCACGGGAGTGGCTCACCTATGCCTTCGGGTGCGCCTTGTCGTACACGGCCATGATGTCCGTCAGTGAAACGGCCGTGTATTTCTGGGTTGTGGAGAGCCGCGCGTGCCCCAGCAACTCCTGGATGGCTCTGAGGTCGGCGCCGTCGGAGAGCAGGTGCGTCGCAAACGCATGGCGGAAGCTGTGAGGATGGATGGATGCATCGCCCGCGAGAGCGGTCGCATAGAGCTTGACGATGCCGCGCGCCACGGGAGTGGCTCACCTATGCCTTCGGGTGCGCCTTGTCGTACACGGCCATGATGTCCGTCAGTGAAACGGCCGTGTATTTCTGGGTTGTGGAGAGCCGCGCGTGCCCCAGCAACTCCTGGATGGCTCTGAGGTCGGCGCCGTCGGAGAGCAGGTGCGTCGCAAACGCATGGCGGAAGCTGTGAGGATGGATGGATGCATCGCCCGCGAGAGCGGTCGCATAGAGCTTGACGATGCCGCGCGCCCCGCGGTCAGAGAGCCGCTTGCCGCGGTGATTCGTGAACACGGCGGTTTCGCGGGGCAGCGCCTTGCGAGCCGCGAGATATCGCTCGAGGGCTTCCGCCGCCTTCGTGCCGAATGGAACCTGCCGCTCCTTTCGCCCCTTGCCGCGGACCGTGATCCAGCGATCCCCGAGGTCCATATCGCCCAGGTCGAGCGATACCAGCTCGCTGACGCGGATCCCGCAGCCGTACAGGAGTTCGAATAGCGCCAGGTCGCGCGCCGGGAAGGGCTTTTCGAGACCGCCCTGCGCCACCTGGTCGAGCAGCGAGTTCGCCTGCTCGGCGGTCATGACGTGCGGCAGCAGCTTGGGCGCTTTCGGTGTGCGAACGAGCCGGGCTACATTTGTCTCCAGCACCCCGCGCCGCACCAGGGAGCGGAAAAGTGATCGCACCGCGGCAACCTTCCGGCGCAACGTCACCGCGCTCAGCCCTTGCTCGTAAAGATCACCGAGCCACTCGCGGAGCACAAGGGCGTCAATGGCGCGCGGTTCGGGCGGCTGCCCCCCGGGCGGTGTCAGGTACTCCAGAAATTGGTGCAGGTCGGACGCGTAGGAACGAACGGTGTGTTCCGACGCATTCTCGACTTTCAGCCCGTCGAGGAACGCGGCAATCTGCTGTGCGAGCTCGGACAAGCGACCTCAGTGTAGCAGCCGCCGGCACTTTCCCGGAGACTCGTCATCCCTCGTTCCTCTCCGGGCCTCCGGCGATCAGAAGGGTCTCGGCAAACGGCCATTCCTCGTCCACCCACGTACGGCTTTGCCGGCTGGAACGGGGATCATCCTCTCGGGCACGCGGCGCGGCTCTGCCGGTGCGGGAGGCGGGCCGGCAACCTTGAGCGAACACTGGAGGTTGTGCAGCAGGTAGGCGAACGTCTCGCCGTCATCCCCCTGAGCAGTCCTAAGCCCTGTACACCATGCCCGGCACGACAGGGTCTGAGGGACGATGCACGATCGGCAGGTTCGCGGGCGCCGCGGCTCACGCGGGTCCAGGTCCGGAATTCGACATCGATGAAGGGAGTTAGAGGCACCGCGCACGGCCAGCCGCAGATACAGGTAGCCGACTACGCGGTCAAATGGCTCTGGTCGCGGAGGTCACGGACGCCCGGACAACGCTCGAGAGCGTACCATGGGCCTGATGCCAATGAAGGTGCGTGAGATGATTCGTTTGCTCGAGAAGCACGGATGGGTGGAGATGCGATCGAGCGGCAGCCATCGGTACCTCAAGCATCCCAACGAGGCGCTGGTGATCACAGTGCCGGGCAACGATGGCAAGGAACTCGCACCAGGCACGTTAAACGCTATACTCAAGAAAGCAGGACTGAAATGAACGCGAGACGCTATCCGGTGGTCATCGAACAGACAGGGACGGGCTACTCCGCCTATTCGCCGGACGTTTCCGGATGTGCGGCCGCAGGGGACACTGAGGAAGAGACGCGCCGAAACTTTCAGGATGCTCTGATTGCGCACTTCCAAGCCATGCGTGAAGTGGGCGAGCAGATCCCGGAACCACACACGTCCGTCGATTACGTGGAAGTCGCCGCGTAGCCTGCAGATTTCAGCCGGGTCCGTGGGGCAGGTTTCAGGACTCGTACCCACGGGGTGCCCAGTTGCGCGACCTGGCGACGATACAGCCAATTGAACCGTCTATCGTCCTGCGGAGTCAGCGACCAATGTCATACGGAATAGTGAGATGCCCAAGGACTGGCATCGATTTACCGCGCCGGACGTATGGCTCGAATGTCCACTTCACCACGGACATGCCCAGATCTAGCTTCCGGCATCGGGAAGCTGAGGTCTGACTTCCGGTCGGCCCTGCGCAATGGCCTGGCCTGATTGCGCACAGGAGGATCGAGAAGCCGACGAGCCTCAGTCTCTGTTCCCGCTTCGATAAGAAACGCCCTGCGCGCAGAACCACCACATCGTGCGGCGCCCGGCCACGGTGTGAAAGAATGTGGAAATGAAGCGACCGTTCGCTGCGACTGTCTGGCGGGAGGGAAATTGGTACGTCTCTCAGTGCCTCGAGGTCGATGTCGCCAGCCAAGGCGCAACCGAAAAAGAGGCTCTTGACAACCTGAAGGAAGCACTGGAGCTTCACTTCGAGCCGCCCCAAGCCTCGCGAGCCCCAAAGGTGCGCACGATCGAGGTTGAGGTTGGTGCGGCTTAAGCCGCAGTCGTTCCGCGAGATCAAGCGCCGGCTTGAGGCAGCAGGCTTCGTCGAGGCCAGCCAGAGGGGCAGTCACGTCAAATTCGTCCGGCGCTCAGGCGAGGTCATCGATACCGCTATCGTGCCAAAGAAGCACGAGGTTCCTGTAGGAACGTTGCGGAGCATTCTCAGCCAGGCTCACATCCACCCCGACGATTGGGACAGACTCGGCTGACCACTTGGCCTCGTAACACCCACCGCGGACATCTGGGTGACAGCGCGGGACGGATTAGGAACGGGAAGTCGCCTCTTCGCCCCGTACCCTTTACAGGTCTGCGATGATCGCGTGACGCGGGACACCCTTGTGCCGAGCGACAGCGCGGAGGATTGAACTTAACGTGCCGAGTCGGAGGGGATGGTGATCGGGAATCGCGATCCGGTGATGAGTCGGCTCTGAGGTTTCCAGGTTGATGTGACTGCCGACTTGGTGCACCTTCGAGTACTGCCACCTTCGGCACAGGAGGTCAGCGAGGTGCACGCCAGAGACGTCGCGAGGAATCTTCATGCCACCGAGAGGATCTCGTCGCGAACAAGGTGGAGGCGAATTCGGTCAGGCCGCGGCCGATCAAAAAAGAACGCGGCGGTCGCCTCAAGTACATTCTTCCGCAACTCGTCCCAGGTATCCCCTTCGGTGAAGATGCTTTCTGTAAGGCATTCGGCGCAGTAGCCGCCATCGGACTCCTGGACAACCTCGAACACCAATTCAAGCATACGTACATGATACGGCATGGGTCTTCGAAAGCGAGGCGGGGCGGATCAGTCCCGACACGTCGGCTTCCAGCCGCTGACGCACGGGGCAACTGCCACGTGGCCGTAGAACATCCTACGCGCACAACCACCACCTCGTGCCGTGCCCGGCCATGGTGTGAAGGAATGTGGAAATGAGCGACCGTTCGCTGCGACTGTCTGGCGGGAGGGAAATTGGTACGTCTCTCAGTGCCTCGAGGTCGATGTCGCCAGCCAGGGTGCAACCGAAAAAGAGGCTCTCGCCAACCTGAAGGAAGACTATCCCGGGGCGATCATGACCCCGGCTGCTTCTCGTTCATCTGAAGAGCAGCGCTCCTCCTCTGCCAGTGCCCTGACCTGCTCTTCGATCTCGCCGGCGACCTGGCGCGCATAGATCACAAAATGGTGCGCAGATAGGAGAACCATGAAGCCGAGCCACACTTTCACAGGCTGCCGCGCCCAGTTCCATGCCATGAGCCAAAGGAATCGCCAGTAGGCGCGCCGGTAGCTCGACCGTACGCCCTGCCGCCAAAGGGATGCGAACAACACGCGCAGGTTGTAGGACACGGGGAGGTTGGGAGGTCGCTGGCCGCGGGGGCGCCACGCCTCCAAAGAGCGGAACGCGCGGTTGAAGAAGGACTCCGGCTCATATAAACCAGTCAGTAAAGTGCTCAACCCGCGGAGGAGCGCCGGCAACGGCAACATGGTGCGGAAGTTCGGAGCGCTGAAATTTGACGTTGCCTGGCTGTTCTCGATCAGCCGGCCTTCCCTCTTCATCCGGTCGTACAGCGCGGTCGTGGGCGGCGCCTGCAAAACGCCCGCCATAGCCCAGGCGATTGCCGTCCTTTCAATAAACTCCAGTTGCCGTGAGAAGATGCTCTCGTCGTCCGAATCGAAGCCGACAATGAACCCGCCCAGTACCCACAGCCCGGCCTCTTGAATCACGCGGATCTGTTGGACATTGTTGCCCCGCAGGTTCTGAAGCTTTCGGGATTCCTTCAGCGCTTCTCCGGAGGGCGTCTCGATGCCGATGAAAACGTACATGAAGTTCGCTTCCACCATGGCCGCAAGCAACTCGGGGCGGTCCGCCAGGTCGATCGAGGCCTCGGTGTAAAACGAAAAGGGCCGCCCATGGCGCTGCTGCCACACGGCCAGGTCGCGCGCCAGCAGCAAAGCCTGCCGGTAATTGCCGATGAAGTTGTCGTCGACGATGAACACCTCGTTGCGCCAGCCGAGCCGGCGCAGCGTCTCGAGTGCCTCGAGCACCTGGGCCGTCGTCTTCAATCTCGGCCGCCGTCCGTAGATCGTGATAATGTCGCAGAATTCGCACTGAAACGGGCACCCGCGCGAGAACTGCACCGGCATCGACGTGTACTCGTCCAGGCGGAGCAGATCGTAGCGCGGTACGGGGCTCCGTGTCATATCGGGCTTGTCGGAGACGCGGTACAAACGGCGTGCCGTGCCCTGCTCCAGCGCGGCGGCGATACCCGCGAATACCTCTTCCGCCTCCCCGGCCAGCACGTGATCCGCTTCCAGGAGTAAGAGCTCCGGTTCACTGCTGGCCCACGGGCCGCCGATGAACGTTCGCCGTCCGAGAGAGCGGGCGCGAGCCAGAACTGCTGCGCCGTCTGCCCGTTGCGCGTGCATGGCGCTGACCATCACCAGGTCAGCCCAGCGCAGGTCCTCGTCGCGCAGCTCCTCGAACCCGCGATCAATGAGGCGGATGTTCCATGTGGCGGGACAGAGAGCCGCGACCGTGATCAGCCCCAGAGGCGGCGTCATCGCTTTCTCCGGGATTATCTCGAGCACGCCTTCGAAGCCCCAGAACGACGGTGGAAAGCGAGGCCAGACCATCAGTGCGTTGACGTTCGGACCCAAGGGCGGAAACGAACCCGACCCACTCTCGCTCGGCACGATTGCAATTGAATGAACCGATTCTACGGCAGGCTCCTGCATGGTCTGTATTATTCGCCTTCGTACAATCTCGTTGGAGGGTTGGCTGCCGTTTGACTGACAGTGCTTATTCGTCGTCCAGCGCTGTAGCCAGTATAGTTCAATCTGTCACTTTGTACTGGTGACGTAGCGATGTTGGCCTCTCGGCGGCGCGAGTGTCTGCAAGTCGGCTTCGAGCCCTCGCCCACCGCCGATGCCACGCGCTTCACGTTGCCCGCCCGCACGTCGCCGACGGCAAAGACGCCGGGCAGACTGGCCTCCAACATTTGCGGAGCACGTGGCAGCGGCCACGGCGGTTTCTCGTCCGGCACGCCCGTCCAGATGCTCAAGCCCAGGCAGTTCGCAAATTTCTGAATCGAAGGGCGCTTCAGCACGTTGCGGCCGTTCGAGATCACCACCGGCACTTAGAGATGAGGACTAGGTGAGCACGCGTGCCCACCGCGCCAGCGCCGACAGCTTGCTGCGCGGCGGCTCCGCCGGAGCCTCCTCCTTGAGGATGCCGGTCACCTGGTAGTAGTACTCGAGCAGATCGTCTTCGCTGAAGTCGATGGCGCGGGCGTACTGCCGAATGTAACTGATGTTATAGATGCCGCCGGGGAGTGACGCGAAGTCGGAAGCTTCGATGGACCTGAGGTGGCGGACGCTGATCCTGGTGGCGCCTGCGATCTCCTCGAGCGATATTCCTTTCTTCTGCCGCATGAGCGACAGATCGGGCGGCGACACGAACGACATAGACATCCGGCTCGTGTGCTGCAATTCGATTGCCAGCCTGGGTGGGCCACAATTCAGACTCGCAACTCTTTGATTTTGAAGAACCGCCACGGCAATGAGGACCACCGCCCGGGAGGGGAATTCGGCAATTTGTCCTCTGTAAATTTGTACTCTGTATCTGTGAGAGCTACAAGGTGCCCTCTTCCTTTTCGGTGTGCGTTTCGCTCACGATCGTGCGCGGAGGCAGCACTCGCGCCTTCCGAATGCGCACGTAAATCACTCGCAGCGTCGCCAGGACCGGTACCGAAAGGAACATTCCGGGAATGCCGGCGATCTCCTCGCCGGCCAGCGCGCCGAAGATCACGAGCACCGGATGCAGTTCGATGCCGGCTCCCATCAGGTGCGGGTTGAGGAAGTAGTCCTGGAACATCCGGTAGCATGCGATGAAAATAATGATGATCAGAATGTGGCCGGCCCCGGAGAAAACGGTAGCCACGATGATGATCAGGACAGCGGCGGCTGGACCGATCATCGGAATGAACTCCAACAGCGCGGCGGCGGCGGCGAGCAGGACAGCGTAGGGCAGTCCCATGATGCTGAGGAACACAGAGTAGACAACGAACGTTGCCGCGGACAGGATCACCAGCGCCCGGATGAACTGGCCCAGCAACAGGTGCGTGTCGGCGAGAATGTCCTCCCACATCGGCCGCCGGTCCGGACCGGCGAGCGACAGCATCTGCTCCCGTAACTCCTCGCCGTCCTTTAAAAAGAAAAAGCTCAGGATGGGGATCAGGACCACAAGCACCAGACTGCTCGCCACCGATGCCACGTGCGCAGTGAGTTCCCGCACGATTGGCACCACTGCCGTCCCGAAACTCTGCGCGTGCTCGTTGATCTGATTCAGCACGTATCGCTTGGCGGGCGCCAGCCAGGCCGGGTCGGGCGAGGCGAGCTTCTCTTTGAGCCCCGCGACGATGTCCGGGTACCGCTTGGCCAGCGAGGCTGCTTCCTCGGCCACGCGGTTGCCGATCGTTATGCCCGCAATGACCAGCACACCGACTAGCAACGCATACACCACCGCGAGCGAACAGGCGCGCGGCACGCGGCGCGGGGTGATCCTGTCCACAAAATTCACCACCGGCGCGAGCAGGTACGCGAACAGCACTGACAAGACGAAAACCAGAAGCACACGGCGGGTGGAGTAAATCACCAGAAGCAGCAGCGCGATGACGAAGATGGTCCACGCCGCCCTGGCTGCTCGCGAGTCGAATCCCAACACGCTACCATCCTACGCGATCGCCCTCGGGCAGCGGTGCGTTTTCCGCGGCAGCCGGCGCCGCCGGGCCGGGCGCATCGGAGGGCTTGAAAGCGCTCTAAAACCCGTAAAAAGGCACGCAAAACAGCGCTAAATAGCACGTTTCTGCATGCAAATTGGCTCTATTAGGCGCATTTTGCACGCACCGCAGTAGACTTGGTGATGTAATGTCCAGGTTGGCGGAGGACGCGGGGCGGTTGCGCGGCCGCCAGCGGAAGGGTCCGGCGGGACCGGAGCCGGAGGCTCCCGCCCGCCGCCGGAGGCTTTGTCCTGAAATACCTGCTCTCCCGCGACCTGCCCGTGATGATCGCCGTGGTGGACACGGCGGAGAAGCTGATCAAAGCAGTGCCCGCGATCGAGGAGATGATCGAAGACGGTTTGATCGTCACGTCCGATGTCGAGGTCGTGCGGATCGTGCATAGTAGCACGAAGGAGGCGCTTGGTGGCGGAAGCGTTGCCCGGTAGAATACTGCGGCTGCACATCAAAGAGCGCGACCGCTGGGAGCATCGCCCGCTCTACGAGGCCATCGTGGGGAAGTGCCGCGAGATGGGGATCGCGGGCGCCACGGTCTACCGCGGCCTGGAGGGCTACGGCGCGACCGCGGAGATCCACAGGTCCGGGGTGCTCTCGCACAACCTGCCCATCGTAGTGACCGTCGTCGATTCGGCGGAGAACATCGCGCGGCTGCTGCCCGAGGTGGAGCGCATGATGGATCAGGGCATGATCGCGATGAACGACGTCGAGATGATCCGGGTGCAGCGGTCGAACCACGCCTAGACGGGCGTTGCGCTGTATGCTGAGAAGCAGGGGCGATCAAATGCAGCTCTCGTCTACGTGCGCGGCGTTGGTGCGCGCCGGGGACGCCTTGCTGAGCCCGAGATCAACGTGAACCCGAGCCCGTCCGGCCGCGCCCAGGCAGCACAGAACCTCTCACACATGCGCCGCCTCCTCGAGCGGCTCGAGAACATCGAGACCCGGCTCCGCGCCGGCGGCGGCCTCAAGAAAATCGAGAAGCAGCACCGCGACGGGAAGCTCACCGCGCGCGAACGCATCGCGCAGCTCGTCGATCCCGGAACACCGTTCCTCGAGATCGGGCTTCTCGTCGCCTACGACCAGTACGACGGGCAGGCGCCCGCGGCGGGCGTCATCACGGGTGCGGGCAAGATCGAAGGACGGCCGGCGATCATCGTCGCGAATGATGCGACAGTGAAGGCGGGCGCGTGGTGGCCGGAGACGATCACGAAGATCCTGCGCGCGCAGGAGATCGCGATGCGTAACCGGGTGCCGATCGTCTACCTGGTGGACTCGGCAGGCGTGAACCTGCCGTTGCAGGACGGCATCTTCCCGGGCCAATACGGCGCAGCGCGGATCTTCTACTACAACTCGCTGATGCGCAGAAAGCTGCACGTGCCGCAGATTGCGGCCGTGATGGGGCCGTGCATCGCGGGCGGCGCCTACCTGCCGGCGCTGAGCGACTCCATCATCATGGTAGAGAAGACGAGCTTCATGGGTCTCGGCGGGCCGAACCTGGTGAAAGGCGCGACGGGCGAAGTGGTGGATGCCGAATCGCTCGGCGGCGCCTCGATGCACACGGTCTCGAGCGGCGTGGCTCACTACAAAGCGCACGACGACGTGCATTGCCTGGAGATGATCCGGCAGAAGTTCCGCGAGCTACCGCCGCCACCGCAGGCGCCGGAGCCGGGGCAGCCCGCGAAACCGGCCGAAGGGCTTTACGAGGTGCTGCCCGCGAATCACCGCCTGCCGTACGACATCAATGAAGTGATCTCGCGAATATTCGACGCAAGCGACTGCCTGGAATTCCAGCCCGAGTACGCACCGGAGATGCTGTGCGCGGAAGCGAGGCTGGCGGGGCGGCCCGTGACGCTCATCGCAAACCGGCGCGGATTTCTCAGAACGGCCGAGGGACCGCGTGTGGGCGGCATCGTTTACACCGAGTCCGCGCGGAAGGTGGCCTACTTCGTCGAGATGGCGGAGCGGCAGGGGCTACCGCTCATCTACCTCCAGGACGTGTCGGGATTCATGGTGGGCATGGAGGCCGAGTTCGGCGGCATTATCCGGGCAGGCGCGGAGATGGTGGAATCGATGGCGTGCGCCACCGTGCCGAAGATCGTGCTCACGCTGAATCACGCGAGCGGCGCGGGCTACTACGCCATGGCGGGCCAGGGATTCGATCCGACGTTCACTTTCAGTTGGCCCACGGCACGCATCGGCGTGATGGAAGGCGATGCCGCGGTGCAGGCGCTGCACGGAGCGGAGCTGGCGAAGAACCCCGGCGGCGAACAGGCGCTGCCGGAAGAACAGCAGCGGGCCATCGAGAAAACGCGGGCCGATTACGAGCGCTGGCTGGACGCGCTCTACGGCGCGGCACGAGGGCACTGCGACGCGGTGATCGACCCGAAGCAGTCGCGCGCGGTGCTGGAGTTCGCGCTCGAACTCGCGGCATACGGCAAGCACCGTGAGCACCTGGTACTGGAGAGGATGTGAACCGGGCGGCCGGCACACGCAGGGCTCCCCGGCGCTTTCTATGATTCGAATCGCGAACGGCCAGGGCTTTTGGGGCGACTGGCTCGAGGCGCCGGTGCGCCTGGTGGAGCAGGGCCCCATCGACTATCTCACGCTCGACTACCTGGCCGAGGTGACGATGTCGATCCTCCAGAAACAGCGGAAGAAGGACCCGGACCTCGGCTACGCGCGCGACTTCCCGCCGCTGATGGCGCGGCTGGCGCGGGAGTTGCGCGAGCGCGGCGTGCGCGTGGTGGCGAACGCGGGCGGCGTCAATCCACTGGCTTGTGCGAGGGAGGTCCGGCGGCTGGCGCCGCAGCTCAAGGTGGCCGTGGTTCTCGGGGATGACATCTTCGAGCGGATCGACGAGTTGCTCGCGCGCGGACACGAGCTGCGAAACATGGACACGGGCGCGCCGCTCTCGTCCATTCGTTCGCGCCTGCTGAGCGCGAACGCGTACATCGGCGCTTTCCCCTTGGCGGAGGCGCTTGCAACGGGCGCCGATGTGGTGATCACGGGCCGGTGCGCGGATGCCGCGCTGGCACTCGCGCCGATGATCCAGCGGTTCGGCTGGCGGGAAGACGATTGGGACCGGCTCGCCGCCGGAACGGTGGCCGGGCACGTGGTGGAGTGCGGCCCGCAGTGCACGGGCGGCAATTGCCAGGCCGACTGGAAGAGCATCCCGCACATGGAGGAGATCGGGTATCCCTTCATCGAGGCCGAGCCGGATGGGACGATGACGATCACGAAACACCCGGGCACCGGCGGGCGCGTGAACCTGGCGACCGTCAAAGAGCAACTGGTCTACGAGGTCGGTGATCCGCGTTGCTACATGACGCCGGACGTGGTGGCCGATTTCACCTCGGTGCGGTTGAAGGAGACCGGGCCCGACCGCGTGCGGATCAGCAGAGCACACGGCGCCCCGCGGCCGGAAATGCTGAAGGTCTCGCTCAACTATGCAGCGGGATGGAAGGCGATCGCTACGCTCGTCTATAGCTGGCCCGAGGCGCTCGAGAAGGCGCGCGCGGCGGACCGGATCGTTCGCGAGAGGCTGCGACGGCTGGGTCTTCCCTTCGATGCCGTGGAGACCGAGTATTTCGGCGTGAACGCGTGCCATGGGCCGGCGGCGGCGCCGGTAGAAGATCCGCCAGAGGTGCAGCTTCGCATCGGCGTGCGCGGCGAAGACCGCCCTGCGGTGGAGCGGTTCACGCGCGAGGTGGTCCCGCTCGTGTTGAGCGGGCCGCCGGGAGCGACCGGGTACGGCGAAGGGCGGCCGCAGGCGCGCGAGGTGGTGGCGTACTGGCCTGCACTGGTGCCGCGCCTGGCGGTGCAGCCGCGCGTGGAGGTTGTGGCATGAAGATCCCGGTCGGGCGCATCGCCCACACGCGGTCCGGCGACAAGGGAGACGTTTCGAACATCGGTGTGATCGCGTACGACGAACGGCACTACCCGATCCTGACGCGTGAAGTGACGGCGGCCCGGGTCAAGGCGTTTTTCGGCACCCTTGTGAAGGGCGACGTGGAGCGTTACGAGATGCCGAACATCGGCGCTCTGAACTTCGTGATGCGGGAGGCGCTGGGGGGCGGAGGCACGGTGTCGCTGCGCTTGGATGCGCAGGGCAAGACGCTCGGAGCGGCGCTGCTGCGCCTGGAGATTGAGGCCGATGAGCAAGAGCTTGGAAATCCAGCGTGAGGGCCGCGTACTGCGGATCGCAATCAACCGGCCCGAGAAGCGGAACGCGCTGAGCCTGGCGCTGTGCCGCGAGTTGGCGGACGCCCTCGAAAGCAGCGAAGCTGGCGACAGCACCGGCGCCGTGCTGCTCGAAGCCAGGGGCAACGTGTTCTGCGCGGGCATGGACCTGGACGAGGCTCAGGCCGGCGACGCGGACGAGCACGCCGCCGTGCACGAGCGGCTGTTCACATTCGGCTCGCGGCTCACTGTTCCCGTGGTTGCGGCTGTGGGCGGTCCGGCGCTCGGCGGCGGCGCCGGGCTCGTGGCGAACGCGCACATCGTCGTAGCGGCGCAGGGCTCGAGCTATGGGCTCACGGAGATCCGGCTCGGCATGTGGCCATTCATGGTGCATCAGGCCGTGGCGGCGGCGGTGGGAGAGCGGCGCGCACTGGAACTCGCTCTCACGGGCCGGGTGTTCGGCACGCAGGAGGCGCTGGCCTGGGGATTGGTTCACGAGGTTGTGCCTGCGTTCGAGTTGGAGGACCGCGCGTGGCAGGTGGCTTCCTCGGTAGCCGCGTTCAGCCGCGACACGGTGCGCCGCGGCATGGCATTCGTGCACGAAGCGCGCGAGTTCAGCGGGCCCGCGATGATCGAAGCGGCGAAGCGGGCGCGGCGGCCGGTATTCGAAGGCGCGGCATTTCGCGAAGGCGTGACCGCGTTCCGGGAGAAGCGCGCACCGAAGTGGGACTGACGTACCTCGCGCGCAGGCGAGCGGTGATTCGCTCGGCTCTACCCACGTCTCGCGCGCCTTGAACGCGAAGTCGCTGCTTCCGTATATTGGAATTGAAGCGGTGGAGTCCGCTCTACGCCGCCCAGCCGGCCAATGACTCCTACAGGAAGATGCTGTGGGAGACGCTCATGGCCATGAAACCCTCCCGAAGAAGATTCCGAGGAAGCCCGTGTTGACCGGCAACGCGCCGGCAGGCGACTGCGGGGCGCTGCCGCCCGCGGCCATTGAACTGGTCGAAAACCTGGCCACGCGGTACGGGATCGCTTCGCTTCACCCCCTGATTCAGAGCTGCCGGACGTTCGTGCGCTCTGATACGCTCAACATCGCCGTGCCAGGCCGGTTTAAGGCCGGCAAGAGCAGCTTCCTCAATCACCTCATCGGGATGCCTTTCCTGCCCGTCGGAGCCGTGCCCGTCACGTCCGTTGTCACGGAAATCGGATACGGTCCGATGGAACGCGCCGAAGCGCGGTATAGCAACGGCCAGGTCCGGGAGATTCCTCTCGGCGAGATCGGTGATTACATCGACGAAGGCAGGAATCCGGAAAACCGGAAGCAAGTTGTTCTCGTGAGGGTGGAGTTGCCATCGCTACAGCGGTTCCGCGGGATTCGTTTCGTCGATACCCCGGGCCTGGAGAGTGTGCTCGCGCGCAATACGGACGCCTCGCGCGAATGGCTGCCGAATGTCGGGCTCGCGATTGTCGCCGTAGGAGTCGATCCGCCTCTTTCGCAGCGGGACATCGAACTCATACGCGAACTCAGCCGGTACACATCAAACATCTCGCTTCTGCTGACGAAGGTGGAGCACCTCGACGAGCAGGGGCGCGCACAGGTGCAGCAATACGTACGCGCGCAATTGAACCGGTACTGGCACGATGCTATCCCGGTATTCCCGTACTCGATACGCCCCGGATTCGAGGACCTGTGCGACGCCTTCGAGCGCACCGTGGTTGCCGAAGCGGTCGCCCGAACAGGCGAGCACCGCCAGGCCGTGTTGGCGCGGAAAGTCGAAACCCTGCTGGTGGAATGCGGCGAGTACCTCGCTATGGCACTCAAATCGGCCGAGGCCGCCGATTCCGAACGGCGAGTGCTGAAGCGGAAGATTCTCGGAGAGAGGCAGTCGATAGAGGATTCGAGGCTCGCCCTGCGCCTGCCGGTGCGGCACGCGATGGCCAACACCCGCGCGCAATATGAGAGGCTATTGGCGCCGCACGAGCAGGAATTGGACAAGCGCCTACTGGCCGAGTTCGCCAAACTGTTCCCCGGCTGGACACGATCGTTCAAGAGCGCGGCCCGGAGCTTCGAAGCGTGGCTGCAACCAGCGATCACCGCGGAGATCTCGCGCCTGTCGGCGGAGCACCGGGCGGACTTCGTCGATTCATTGCACCGCACGGGGCATCAACTCTCCCAGTCGCTCCAGGATTTCCGCAACCGCATCTCCGAGCGCACGATGGAGGCTCTCGGCGTGCCGCTTCGGACGACCGAGGTCGAGATCGAGCCTGAGATCCCGCGCTCGCCCGACATTCGCATCGGCAAGGTGTTCGATCACGAATGGGAGCTGATCTCGTTCCTCATCCCGATGAGGCTGGTGCAGCGGATTGTGGAGAAGCATTTTCGGCGGACGATCACGGACGTGGTTTTCAAGAACCTCTCCCGCCTGGCGTCGCAGTGGGAGGGGAAGGTGAATGCCTCGCTGGCCCTGACGGAAAAGGAAGCTCTCGGGCGCCTGGACGATCTCGTCGGCACCATCGAGCACCTGCTTGCGTACATGGGCCAGGAAGCACCGCGCATCCGCGAGGACCTTGCGGAGGTGGAGCGCGCGCGGGCGCTGCTGGCGCATTCCCCGACTCCTCTACCCCTCGAAGCGCAACAAGCTGAGCCCCGGTGAGCAGCGCTCCGCACATGCCTTCGCAGCCGTTGCTGGCGCGCCCCGTCACTCGACTCGATCATGGCGGTGCGAAGAGTGCACGCGTCGTTGGCTGCGGCTCAGGCTCGATCACGGCGGCCCTTCGTTTGTCACGGCTTCGCTCGAAGATGGGAAGCTGACGCTTCCCACGGCACGCTGAAGACGTGCGCCACTGCGGGGAGTACGGTGCCGCTGCGATAGCGTTCGCACGGAGCGGGCCTGCGGCACGCAGACCAGTCGCTTACGCTCCTGGCTCGGAATCGGGTGCGGTGGAGTGGGTGGCTCGCCGTCAACGCGGCGTGAGATGGACGACCCGGACGTCGCGCGCGGCGATGCGGGCTTGTACACCGAGCGGCGTTTCCAGTGCGACCGGCTCGCCCGTCACCAGATCGGAGCCCGCCCACTGGCCGTTGAGCGTTTTCAGGCGCACGGTGAGATCGGCAGGCGCGTCGCCGTGGTTGAAGACGAAGAGCAGGCGGTCCGCGCCGGATTCGAGCATCCGCACCTCCGCTTCGCCGCCTGTGATCTCAAAGGGGCGTGCGACGCCGGCCCAGTCGAGCAACCCCGCGAAGAAGCGCTGGAGCGCGGGGTCGGGCTTGGCTTCATAGGACGCGGACAGGTAGGAGCCGATGGTGAGCGTCTTGCCCTTTCCGTAGGAGGCGATCACTGCGGCTGGAGCACCGCTTCCGAACCGGGCGACGACGCGGGCTCCGGCGCCGGCGGGTTCGAGCGTTTCCTCGTAGAGGCGGCCCGGGAGGTGTTCGCCGGCCTTCAGCACTTCGTTGCCTTCCCAGATCAGCTCGGGGCGGCGGAGGGTTTGCACGGCGGTCTCGCGGCAGCCGAGCGTGCGGTACAAGCCGAGGCCGGGAATGGTTTCCGAAGCCCACCCGCGCTCGTTATTCCAGGCGGCGCGCGCCTCCACAACCAGCGTGCCTCCGGCGCGGACGAACTCGGAGAGCGGGCCCGCGGCGGCTTCCGGCAGCATGAGGGGGTACGGGAGGTAGATCAGCTTGTAGCGCGATGCGACGGTTGCCAGCTCCTTGATGTGAATGAAATCGAGGGGCGTGCTGGCGGGGAACAGCGCACGGTAGATGCCGAGCAACGAATCGTGCTCGATGCCGCCGGCTTCGCCCTGAGGGCCGCCGTAGGCAGCCTCGCGCTGACGGCCACCGACGAAATGCACAAGCGGGTTATAAACCACGGCCGCCTCGGCGCGGCCAGGGCGGGCAGCGAGAAAGAGCTTCTGGTTGTGGTCCACGATGCGCGCGATGGAGCCCGCCATCCGGCTGCGCTCGGTGATGGCGCCGTCGAGCTGGATGAGGCCGAAGCCGCCCGATTCGTAGCCGGAACTCATCGGATAGAAGGCGTAGTAGCAGATGGCCTTGGCGCCGCGGGATAGCGCGCTCCAGGTCCAGATCCGCAGGTCATCCGGAGTGACCGTAGGGCTGACGCTGAGCGCAATGGTGCCGAAGCCGCCCTGCATCTCCCCGATCCAGAAGCCGCGACCGTTGCCGGAGAAGCCGAACGAGCGGGCGAAATCGAGCAGCGCCCCGCGCCACGCCGTATCGCGGTTCACGGGCGCGGAGTGCTTGGGGTAAAACGAGGTGCCGTAATAGTCCACCTGCTGCGCCATGCTCCAGTCGTCGGACTGGCCTTCCCACCACAAGGGAGAGCTGAAGAGGCCGACGCCCGCGGCGTGACTTGTGGCCACGCGATCCGGAGCAACTTTCTTGACGGCCTCGTAACGGGCGCGCAGATCCTCGGCGAGCTTGTCCGCGATGAACGTCTTCCAGTCGATGAAATCGGTGTAGGACAGGATGGTGCTCAGGCGGTTGGGCTCGACCTCATTCCAGGAGGCAAAGCGGCGGTACCAGGCGCGGTTGAGGGCGTCGAGCGATCCGTATTTCTTCCGCAGCCAGCCGCGGAACCGGCGCACGGTGTAAGGGCAGAAGCAGAACTCCGGGTTGGCGATATAGGTGGGGGTGGCCCAGTTGATGACGTGCGGCTCGCTCCAGAGGTCCCAGCCGGCGAAGGCCGGGCTTTTGCGGGCGCGCTCCGCCAGGGCGGCATAGAAGGCGAGGTCGGCGGCCCGTACGCCGGGGTGGTCCATGCAGTAGCCGGGGGACGACTCCGGATGGATGCGCTCGCCTCCGGCGGAAACGAAGAGCGAGTCGGGATACTTGCGGCCGACCCAATCGGGCGCGGAGTCCATGTAGACCTGGAGGATGACCTTGAGCCCCTCCTGCCCGGCGAGTTCGAGGATCACGTCGAGGGTGTCGAAGCGGTATTGCTGCTCGGCGGGCTCTCCACTGGCCCAATCCATCCAGCAGCGGACGGAGTTGAATCCCAGCTCCTTGATGCGGCGCAGGTCGGCGCGCCAGGCTTCCTTTTTGGCGCGTGGATCGGGCTCGAGCATGGGAGCGCGGGCCTTGCCGCCGCCGTACCAGACGGCCATGGGGAAGAAGTCGGAAGGGGATGATGGCTGGGCTGAGAGGGCGCCGAGAGATGCCAAGCTCAGAAGAACGCAGGCCTGAATTCGCTTCACGGAGGGATTCTACCGCGAAGCAAGGGAACGTTCAGGCGTGGGACAACGTCTGGCGGACTTTCGTGAGCAGGGCCTCGGCGCCGAAGGGCTTGGGCAGGAATGGCGCGGGCTTGCCGTGGGCGGGATCAACCGGCAGGAAGCGGCCCGTATCGCCGGACATGAACAGCACCTTGATGCCGGGCCGCAGGGCGACCAGGCGCGCGGCGAGTTCGCCGCCGCCTTCCCCGGGCAGCGTCAGATCGGCAATGACGAGGTGGAGCGGGCCGGCGTGCTGCCGGCAAAGCTCGACCGCATCGGAGCCGTTGCCTGCCTGCAGCACGGTGTACCCGTTTCTCTGCAGAATGTCCCGGACGAGCCTGCGCAAGCCGGCTTCGTTCTCCACGACGAGCACGGTCTCCGTGGCCCTTGCCCGCGAGGACGGCGCCGCTTGTTCGGCTCCCGCGCCGACCGCTCTTCCCGAAGGCGGCAGATAGACGCGGAACGTGGTTCCCATTCCCGGCTCGGATTCCACGGTGACCTCACCGCCGGCCTGTTTGACGATGCCGTAGACCGTGCTGAGACCGAGACCGGTTCCCTTGCCACGACTCTTGGTGGTGAAGAACGGCTCGAACACACGCCGGCGCGTATCTTCGCTCATCCCATGCCCGCCATCCTCGACCGAGAGCACGACATAACTACCGGGAGGTACGCCTTCGGCATGGCCGGACTCGACGACCTCGATGCCGGTGCGGGCGACGATCCTGCCGCCTTTGGGCAGGGCGTCTCTCGCATTCACCACGAGGTTCATCAGAACCTGCTGGAACTGTCCGGCGTCCACCCTGACGCGCGGCAACTCGGGCAGGAGCTCGATTTCAAGCTCGACATCTTCAGCGAGCAGGCGGTGCAGCATTCCCTCCATGCCGCCGATCAACGTATTGAGATCGAGCACCTGGGGAGAGACGATCTGCCGCCGGCTGAATGCGAGCAACTGGTTGGTGAGCGTGGCGGCGCTTTCGCTGGCCCGGACGATCTCGCCAACGTATGGCCGCAACCGGCTCGAAGCTTCGAGGCCATCCAGCAGCATCTGGGTGTAGCCATTGATGACCGTGAGCAGGTTGTTGAAATCGTGGGCGACGCCGCCGGCGAGGCGCCCCACGGCCTCCATCTTTTGCACCTGCCTGAACTGCTCTTCCAGGCGCCTGTGCTCGGTCATGTCGGCGATGACGGAGATGTTCCCGACGATTGCGCCGGAGGCATCCCGCTGCGGCGCGTTCCAGAGCGAAACGTCGATCAGCGAACCATCGCGGCGGCGCCTGGCGCGGGCCACGCCGGCAATGGTCTCGCCCTGCCTGAGCCGCGCGAGATTAGTGCGGAAGAACTGCTCGTCCTCCTCGGGGATGATTGGAAACGGCTTGCCGACAACCTCCTCTTCCTTCCAGCCGAACATGGTTTCGGCAGCCCGGTTCCAGGTCTTGACGTTGGCATCGAAATCGAGAGTAACGATCGCCAGGGGGCTAGTCTCGATAATGGCGCGGAGCGTGTCGTTGACACGCTGCAACTCCCGTTCGGCGAGGACGCGCCCGGTGATATCGATGCCGGTGACGATGATGTACTCTACCTCGCCGCCGGCGCCGGTGAGAACGCCGCTTGACCACGCAATCCACCGGCGCTCGCCGGACTTGTTCCCGCACTCCAGGTCGCAGTGCGCGGGAAACTGCGCCGAGCGGACGGAGTCGAGGACCTGCGTGAGGCGGAGGGCGCCGTCCGGAATTGCGAACACATCCGTGAAAGTACGGCCCCGAACTTCGCCGGAAGCGTATCCGGTCGCCACTTCGCAGGCGCGGTTGAAGCTGACGACATGCCCGCCGCGATCGAGCACGAGGACGAGGCTGGCGATGGTGTCGTTGATAGCGGCGGCCCAATCCCGCTGTTTGCGGCCGGCTTCTTCGGCGCGTTTGGACGCGGTGATATCTCGGAAGACGACGATACCGCCGGTGAGCCGGCCGGACGCGTCCCGGAGCGGCGTGCCTGACGTGCTCATCCAAGCTCCGGCGGGAACGTTCGCGTTCCGGACGAAAACCTCGACGGATTCCGCGGGCTCGCCTCGCAGTGCGCGCGCGAGGGGGAGCTCGGAGACGGGCCTGGGCGTTGTCTGATCGGGCAGGAAGAACCCGTATGCGGCCGACCGCTGCTCTGCAGGCACGTCGAGCGGCCCGGCGCCAAGGAGGCGCTCGGCGGCGGCATTGAAAAACAGGTAGTTCCCCTGGAGATCAGCAATGACGACGCCGTCAGAGATGCTGTTCAGGATGGATTCGAGGAGCAGCGGCTTCATGGACGACAGAGACGGAACCCGCTGCGGTTGTGGGTTGTCCGGCGACTGGACCATCTCTCCCTCTGTCCGGCTGGCCGATGCACGTCAAAGCCACGCCCCCGCGCGGGAATGTGCGCACATCCTGCTCCACAATGCCACAGGTGGAGCGGCCGAACCGGACCGTCCCGACCAGCGTACACCAGGCACGGATTTAAATCCAGAGAAGAACGGCCCTGGACGAAAGCGCTTCAGTGCCTGACAGTTCGCAAAATCGGAGTCGCAACGAGGCCGCGCGGCAGTTCCGACCGGGTGCTCGCGCGGCCGGAACAAAGGCAACCGGCTCTTAGTCGAGTTGCCTGGAAGTGCGCCGAGGGATATGCTTGCGGCGTGCCCATCCATCGTTTCCCCTCGTTGATTGTTGCAGCCGGCGCCCTGCTGGCCGCGTCGTGCGGAACGGTATTCGCTCAGGGGACTCTGACAAAGGTGCGCCTGAGAATCTCCGACAGCCTGATGCGAACCCCGCACTTTCTTTGCACGCAGACGGTGGAACGCTCGGTTCGCATGGGCAAGGGAGCGGCCGCAGTCTCGCCCATCTTCCGTGTCGATGCAGGTGTGATCGAAGGGAAGGAGCTCTACGTAAAACCCGCCGATGATGCGGGAGAGAAAGCGCTCACGGACCTGATGGACGTTCTGGCCTCGGCGGGAACAGGCACCTACGCGATCTACTCGCGGCAAGTTTTCCAGACCACCGTGGCGTCCTTCTATGACGTTCCCGAGGAGACGATCGACGGCCGAAAGCTGCTGCGCTGGGATTTCCAGGTGCCGCGTGAGTCGAGCCGGTTCACGATCGTGAAAGGCAACGCGCGTGTCACGGCGGGATATGCGGGTTCGTTCTGGGCCGACGCATCGTCGTACGACCTGGTGCGGCTCGTGCTCCGCGCCGACGACCTGCCGGCGGAAACCGGCATCAAGTCTGCGGTCCAAACGATCGACTGGGTGCGCAGCGACATCGGAAGCATTTCCGTTCTCCTGCCCAAGGCCGGCGAGCTCGAGGTGGTGGAGACGTCGGGGCGCGAAACGCGCGTGCGGACGCAGTATGACGATTGCCGGAAGTACGTGCCCAAGGAAGCGACGAAGATGGTGGACCTGGCGGCGACGGCAGCCGCGCCAGTGATTACGGTGGGTGCAGCGAACGGCACGACCGGTGCAACGGCCGCGGGCACAACGGGCGCAGCAGCCGCGGCGGGCGATTGGCTTCCCGGGAAGCTGAACCTGGACACGGCGCTCGAGACAGCGGTGGACGAGCGGACCACGGCGGTGAACGACACCATTACGCTGAAATTGAACGGCGCCGTGAAGCACGGCGGGCAGGTCCTGATTCCTAAGGGGGCCAAAGCCACCGCGCGCGTTACCAGGATCAGTACCCACAATTACCGGGCCGGGGGTTACTGGAGGCGGTATTACCTGGTCGGCGTCGCGATGGAGACGATCGATGCGGGCGACCGCAAATATCGCGTGCAGGCGAACCTGGAGATCGTTGGGCCGACAACGGACCAGTACTATTTCATCCCCTATTCGCAGGATCCCGCCAAATGGGGCACCTTCGTGGACATTATGGGATTCGAAAACGTGCGGGACCAGTTCTCCGTGCCGGTCAGTCCTGGAGAATCGGTCCTCGGCGTGGGCCGCGAGTATCTGAGGGTGCCGAAGAACCTGCGGATGGTGTGGAGCACGCAGGAGCCGGCGCGGTAATTGCGTCGCCCGTGAGATGGCGGACTGAAATCCGCCCGCACTCTCTCCAGTACACCGCGGAGCAGCGGCCGAAGGCGCCGCTTGGCGTTTCTACGTGTTTGGTGAGAACTCTGCGCCTCGCGGTCCACTATCTCGGAGTCGTCCGCCACGGGCGAAAGATCATAGCCCGCGGCGCAAGCCGTTGGGAGAACATCGGTCGGCCACCTAGCCCCGGAACGGGGCGTAAGTCTATGCCACACAGCTTCGCTTCTCTGCTCGGTCATGTCATCTTTTCCACGAAGCACCGCGCCTCTGACCTGTCACCGGAGCTTGCCGCCCGCCTGTTCCCGTACAGGGCCGGCATGGTCAGAGGACGAAAGGGTGTTTCGCTGATCATGAATGGTCCGGCAGATCACGTTCATCTGCTTGTGTACGTCGCTGCCACGGAATCGATAGCGGACTTGCTGAGAGTCATGAAGACCAATTCGTCTCGCTCGGTACACGAACAGTTTCCCGAGCACAAGCGGTTCGGCTGGCAGGCCGGATACGGCGCCTTCACCGTGAGTGGCTCGCGAGCGGCTGATGTGACGGACTACATCGCGGCGCAGCAAGAGCACCATCGCCGGGTGTCGTTCCAAGAGG
>Ga0209777_10001917_pt1 | contig 28592 bp, 25 predicted proteins | sample FrelakmetHBP12HB_FD_187147 | JGI IMG/M metagenome (GOLD analysis project Ga0209777, IMG submission 187147) | Freshwater lake sediment microbial communities from the University of Notre Dame, USA, for methane emissions studies -HBP12 HB (SPAdes)... | ecosystem: Environmental > Aquatic >...
GACCGGAGAATATGCAGTCCGCAATGGAGATGCCGCTGGCAAAGTAGCTATTGCCACAGACTCCCACGGCATTCCGCCCCACGGCATAGAGACCATCGACGGATGAGCCGTCCCTGCGCAGTATTTGGCCAGTCTTCTCGTTCACAGCAAGGCCGCCCAGCGTCATCGAAGCGGTAGGTATCCCACTCTTGGACTTGAGGGAGCAATCAACGGCATAGAAAGGCGGCGTATCCTGAGGCACAAAGCGTTTCTCTGTCTTGCCCAACGGGTCAGGTTCCCTTTTATGGGCAATAGCATTGTATTGGGACATGGTCTCTTCCAGAGCCTCCGGAGAGACCTTGAGCCTGGCTGCCAACTCCCTGAGCGATTTGGCCTTCTTCCGGGTAAGGCGCAGCATGGGTATCATCGTTAGCTTCTGGAATGCGGCACACTGCTCGCCTATCTTGCTCACCGCTTCCTTGTAGGTCTTGCTGTCAAAAATCAAGTAAGCATAGCCGCCACCGGCCACGATATAGTCCCCTTGCTTCGCCCCATACAGGTCTTCGCTGCAAATGCGCCGGGCCTTTTTATCGACCAATACTCCCTGCATCAGCGCCTCCGGAGGTACATAGAACCGCCAAGCTGTCATCTTGTCCATGCGTGCTGTGACTCCACCGGCGCTCTCTCCTAAACGGATTCCCGCACCGTCATCACCATAGGTGCCCAAAGGCATACAGTTCAAGTAAATGGGAGCGTACTCTTTGACCATCTGCTTATTGAAGATAAAGCCTCCAGCCGCCAGAATGACGGCCTTGCGAGCCCGAGCACGATAGGGCTTCGCCCTCAGCCTTATGAGCAGCCTATCTATACCGTGGAGCAGCGTTGCCAGGGGAGGTGCATATGTATTCGCCTTGGCATTGATATAGGAGATGGCACCGTGCAGACGCGCTGCAATGCCAGGTGGTATAGATAGGCCTTCAACCCCTATGACTCGCCCGTCATCAGCAAAGACCAGCCGCTCCACCCGGGTCTGGCGACGCACCTGGATTCCTTGTTTGCGAACAGCCTTTTCCAGGGCATGGAAGAGTGTAAGCCCTGAGATGCCTTTTCCCCTGGCGCGGTGACCGCGCGGTGCCGGCTTCGCATTCGCCTTGTAACGGCTGTAGTTCTCGTTGCCGGAGAAGTATATGTAGTATTTATCGGTAGGATAGGACGTCTTGAAGGGACACATTGAACCCTCGAAAGGAACTCCAGCTTGTTCCAGCCAGGCAATCATTCCCGGAGACTGTTCACAGAAAAGACGCAGCGTCTCGTCTGTAACAACATCACCCACCTCTTGCTTCAGATAGCGATACATCTCCTCCTGTGTATCTTCGTATCCTGCAGCTTTCTGGTACGGTGTCCCACCACCTGCATAGACGATGCCGCCGCTGGCTGCTGTGGCTCCCCCACCATGAAAGCGGTCCACTACCAACACTGAGGCTCCTTGCTGAGCTGCCTCAAGGGCTGCAGCCGCACCGGATGCACCAAATCCAACTACGATGATATCCGCTTCAGCATCCCACTTGCGAGTCTCCAGTTTCTCAGCCATATTGTACACACACTCCTTTATTCCCTCGGAGAAATCCCGCGGGGGTTTCAACGAGGCGGATGATAGCAGCAGGCTAACGGATAGTCAACCTGCAAGGGCGGGTTTGGAAACCCGCCCTACGAAATTTGTTTGGGCAGACACATGGGTCTGCCCCCTACGTAATCCCCCCTGCAAAAAGGCCTCTCTTTCTCAAAGAGAGGCCTTCGAAGATTTCTGGTGGAGACGGGGGAGAGTCGAACTCCCCGTCCAGAAGAGCGCTCTTCAGAGTCTCTACAAGCTTATACGGCTGTTTGTTCTCGCTCCGCTGTCATCCGCCGCCCGATTTCAGTGGAGCCAGTCGATGTTTCTTAGGCGACCCTTACCGACATCGGGATCGCAGCACCTCGACATTTCGGCGCCCAATCCCCAACCCATCGAGGAGAGGTCGAGGTGGGCGTAGCTGCCTGTTTAGGCAGCTAGGGCGTATTCTCTTTCGCCAGTTACTTTTTTTGCCATCTGTTTTACGAGTGAGATGACACCTCGGCTTGCAACTCCGAACCGCTACTCCCCTGTCGAACCACACGTCCCCAGGTAAAATGGTTGACCGTCGTTCGGTTACGCTGCTCGTTTCGTCTGGCGTTATGCGGTTGTAGGGCTACGTAATAACCGCAACCATTTGCCCCGGCTCAAATCGTTATGTAAAGTATGCCCTACCGCTTTTTGCCTTTGCCGGGGTCTTGCTTTAACGCCCGTTCCATCTGGCGCTGGTCGTCTCGCTCGGCTATTGCCTCGCGTTTGTCGTACTGTTTCTTGCCCTTGGCGAGACCCAGTTCCACTTTCGCTATTCCCTTTTTAAGGTACAATTTGAGGGGCACTACTGTGTACCCCTTCCTCAGCACCTCGCTGCTGAGGTCTGCTATCTCCCTCTGATGGAGCAACAACTTGCGCGGCCTGGTGGGCTCGTGATTGTACCGGTTGCCGCCGGGATACTGGGCGATATGAGCGTTCACCAGCCACATCTCGCCGTTCTCCGCCCTGGCGTAGGCATCTTTGAGGTTGACTCTGCCTCCCCGGATGGACTTGATCTCGGTGCCGGTGAGTACCAAGCCAGCCTCAAGGGTATCCTCGATATGGTAATCGTGATACGCCTTGCGGTTAACGGTGATTATCTTTTCGCCCATAGCATACTATACCAGAAATTTATGGTTATGTCAAGTGGGGGATGCCCCCAGACCCCCAGCAAAGGGGCTTCGTCCCTCTGCACTCCCCATGATGATTTAGAATATGGTCTGATTGTACGTTTTTGGTGGGATACACGCAAGTCCCCGGCAGGAAGTGTCCTGCACCTCTCTGGATCACCCCCCATCATTAAACGACCTGGCTGCATGCTTGATTGCTAGCTTTAGTAAAAGCTGCTAATATCAGAATGTTGCTCGTTGAAAGGAGATAATCATGGGTAAAATGCTCAGGATCGCAACGCCTTTGCTACTGCTAATAGTAGCTGTAGTCCTCCTGGTTGCCTCTTTTGGGGCCAGTTGCGACTTTTCGTCGTTGTCAGTACCATCCTCCACCCCTAAAGAACTCGGTGTTATTGAGGAAGCATGGAACACTGTTCTTAATGACTATGTGGAGAAGGACAAGGTTGACCTGAAGGCATTGAGCAGTAGCGCCATCAAAGCGATGCTGGAGTCTATTCATGACCCCTATGCTGCCTATTTTGACGCCGCAGAATATAAAACAATAAAGCAGATCAACATAGAAGGGACCTACGGGGGTATCGGCGCTGTGGTAACTATCGCCGATGGAAATCTCACAGTGATTGCTCCAATAGCGGGCACGCCAGCGGAAAGGGAAGGCATTAAGCCCCAGGATAAAATTCTGGAGATCGATGGCAACTCAACCCAGGGCATGAGTCTAGAGGAGGCTGTGCTCAAGATCCAGGGTAAGACGGGCACCCAGGTGACGCTTCAAGTGCTGCATCAGGGTGAGGAAAACCCGGTAACAATTGTGATCACCAGGGAAGAGATAAATGTGGCCAGTGTTTATCCGGAGATTATTCAAGGTAACTCTACCCTTACGCCAACACCGGCACCCACAATTACGCCTATGCCAAAGGGGATCGCTCTTATAACGATTACCTATTTTTCAAGTCGCACTGGAGATGAGACAGTGTCGGCTCTAAAGGATATGCTTGCTAGTGGTGCGAGGGGCATCGTGCTTGACCTCCGAGACAACCCGGGCGGTGTTCTGGACTCAGCGGTAACTGTAGCCAGCCAATTCCTTAAAGAAGGCACTGTTGTTTATGCGTTGGACAGTGAAGGGAGGAAGGTGAGCTGGGATGTTGAGCCTGGAGGGCTGGCTACCGACTTGCCGCTGGCGGTCCTGGTGAATGGCAACAGCGCCAGTGCCAGCGAGGTAGTTGCTGGTGCTCTACAGGACTATGGACGGGGTCTGCTTATCGGCACCGAGACTTTCGGCAAAGGGAGTGTCAACCATTTCAGAGAGTTAAGCGATGGCTCTGCCATATATATTTCTATCGGACGCTGGTACACTCCCAACGGGAGGCAGATAGAGGGACAAGGTCTCACTCCTGATATGGTGGTCGAGAGAACAGAGCAGGATGTTCAGCAGGGGAAGGACCCTCAGCTTGACAAGGCTATCGAGTATATAAAGAGCAAACTGTGAGCACTGAAGGCAAGCTGGTTGTTGTAGCCATGAGCGGTGGGGTGGATTCCTCGGCGGCAGCCGCTATTTTGAAAAGAGAAGGCTACGAGGTCATCGGGGTGACGATGAGGCTGTGGACTGAGGGGAATGGCGGTTCTCCTGCTCCACATCGTCGCTGTTGCTCTCTCGAGGAGGTAGAGGATGCGCGGCGGGTCTGTCAGGTCCTAGATATACCTTTCTATGTCCTCAATTTCGAGCCCCAGTTCCGAACCCATGTGGTGGATTACTTCTGCCAGGAATATCTCCGGGGCAGGACGCCCAATCCCTGCCTCGCCTGCAACAGGTGGATAAAGTTCGACTTCCTGTTGAACAGAGCTTTGACGCTTGGCGCCGATTACCTGGCTACAGGCCACTATGCCAGGATCGAGCGGCGCAATGGAAGCTATATGCTGCTCAAAGGAATCGATTCTGCCAAGGACCAATCATACGTTCTTTATAATCTAGGCCAGAAGGAATTGAAGCACCTGCTATTTCCTTTGGGCATGTACACAAAGAGCGAGGCACGCCGTATAGCGCAGGAGACGGGTCTGCCTGTTTGGGATAAGGCGGAGAGTCAAGAGATTTGTTTTGTCACTAATGGGGACTATCATCATTTCCTGTCTGAGCGCAGTCTAGCCCAGCCTGGCGATATTGTCGACACCGAGGGCAAGGTGCTGGGCAGACATTCGGGAATAGGCTTTTACACTGTGGGGCAGCGCCGCGGATTGGGTTTGGCCTCCCGGGAGCCCCGCTATGTTCTATCTATTGATCCCGAAAAAAACAGCGTTGTAGTAGGAACTAATGAGCAGCTTCTTCGTAGCGAACTAATTGCTAATGAGGTAAGTTACGTCTCCGGCGAGCCTCCGCAGGAGCCCATGTCTGTTAGCGCTAAGATCAGGTACAGGTCGCCGGAGGCAAAGGCTACCCTCTATCCTCAAGGGCGGCAGGCACGGCTTGTATTCGAAGAAGCACAGCGGGCGATCACGCCGGGGCAAGCCGTGGTATTCTACAGCGATGATGTTGTTCTCGGCGGGGGCATAATTGAGTGAGTCTCAAGGCTTTTTGGTCAGGATGCCTTCCTATTCCGACTCTGTGGCTTTGGGATATGATCCGAGTATCTTAATAAAGCTAGTTTTCTTCTTAAGGTATGTCAAGGCCTGGCTGCAGGTATTGTCCTCTAAGTGTCCCTCGAAATCCACGTAGAAAATGTACTCCCAGGGCTTATCTTTGATCGGTCTCGATTCCAGCTTGGTCAGGTTTATGCCCCTCTTGGAGAAGGCGCCCAGACAATCATACAAGGCGCCAGGGATGTTTTTTGTAGTAAAAATGAGCGAGGTCTTATTCTTCTCGGCATACTCAGCCTTTTTCTTGGAGATGACAAAGAATTTAGTGTAGTTGTTAGGAATTGTCTGGATATTCTCTGCAAGTACCTGCATCTCGTAGATTTGAGCTACTCTCTTGCTGGCCACAGCAGCGCAGTTGACCAGCCTTTTCTCCTGTATTAGCTTGGCGCTGCCAGCGGTATCATAGGTGGGCACTATTTCGGCGCCCATTTTACCCAGAAACTGCTCACATTGGGCCAGGGCCTGGGGATGGGAATAAACTGTTTTTATGCTGGCTAAGCTCTCGCCAGGCAGTGCCATGAGGCAATGGTTTACCCTGAGGTCTATCTCACCGTATATATTGAGGTCATACCTTAATAAGAGGTCATAGGTCTCGTTGATACTGCCTGCCTGTGAGTTCTCTATGGGGACGACACCGAAATCAGCTTTATCTTTAGTTACAGATTCAAAGACATGAGCGAAAGAGCGGCAGGGGATAAGCTCAGCATCGCCGAAGAATCTTACTACTGCGTCTTCGCTGAAAGCGCCTCTTTCCCCTTGAAAAGCGACTCTGGTCATTCTCTACCTTTAAGCAGACGATTGAGGTTAGATATTACTTGGCCAGCATCGCCCGTATTGCTTCTTCGTTCTCGGCCTGGGTGATTGCTACGACCTCATCTTCTGCTCCGATAACAGTGTCCGGCGTAGGTATTTGGGGCCCTTTTTCTTTGCTTATGATCAGCAACACGGCGCTTCCTTTAGGCAGGGGGAAGGCACGGAGTTTTTTACCTATTAACTTTGAGTCTGGTGGGATCTTAGCCTCGATAACCTCAAGCGTCCCGCTTTTTAATTTGAGCAGAGGAATGATGGGATGTGAAGGCAGTTCCTGCTCGATATGTGCCAGGATGAGTTTGGTACTGCATACCGTGACGTCTATACCCAATATCTTGAAAATCTTTTCGTTAGTTGGGTTCGTAATACGTGCAATTGTACGCCTGACGTTGAACCTGTGTTTGGCTACCTGGCAAGCCACCAGATTGCGCGCGTCGTCATCAGTGACAGCAACCAGCATATCAGCTCTGGCGGTGCCAACACTTTCAAGTGTGGCTGCCTCACAACCATCGCCGCGGACGACTACACTACCCAACTCTTCGCAGAGTCTATCGCATCTAGCGGGATCTTGCTCCAGGATCAGCACCTCATGGCCATCGTTGAGTAACACCTTGGAAAGATGGTAACCGACCTGCCCGCCTCCAACGATGACGATATACATGTTTCCCCTAGCCTTCGATTTGGTCTCTCAAAAGTTTTGCCACCACTTTGGTAGGGCTAGCAGTATGTAATCCCAGATTGCGATACATCTCCTCGCGGATTGGGTCGTAAATACGACAAACTACTTTAGGAACGTTGTAGATATGCTTAGCGATTTGACAGGCCATCACATTGCGGTTATCGCCCTGGGTCACGGCTACGAAGACATCTGCCTCCCCTATGTCTGCCTTTTTTAGCGACTCTTCATCCAGCCCATTGCCTACGAGAGCTGTTCCATTAAATGTTGGTGGTAGCTTCTTGAAACTAAAGGGATCGACATCCATGATGGTAACCTTGTGCCCTTCGGCATCCATCATCGCTGCCAATTGAGCGCCGACTCGGCTGCAGCCCATTATGACCACTTTCATTATCGTTCAGCACCCTCCCCGGGGATCGGCTCCCGGCAAATCAGCACCCAGCACGGTGCGTTTTTAAGCACGTATGGCACAGTGCTCCCCAGGCTGAACCCGCCAAACTTTGTCTTGTAACTGATACCAATGATGACCAGGTCAACTCCACGTTCTATAGCCTCGTCGACTATCGCCGGCCCTACCTCGCGTGCCTGTAACAAGTCAGTCTCAACTTTGTAGTCTTGCTCCTCCGCGATGTGCTCTGCCTTGTCGAGAACCCGTTCTCCTTTCTCGATTTCAGGTTTAATCTCAGCGTCCAGAGGTAATGTACGATCCACCCGGATTACGTATGTAACATAGATCTTGCCTTTTGCCCCCTTAGCCAAGCGGCAAGCCAGTTTTATCGCTGCCTCGTCAACTTTAGTTCCGTTTACAGGAACCAGGACCTTTCTGATATTATTATTAATCATTGCCTTCAGGTTGCTATAGAGATGTGCTGTCCCACTGAATGCTTTTCTCAGTATTATAGTGCCATTTGTAAAATCTTGCAAAGTCTTTTTTGCAAGGAGGATTTTAGCCGTTACCTAGCTTCAGAAATCGTGTAAGCCCGGGTAGCCTAAGGGTTAGTAAGTTTATCGGTACTATCAGGGAGATAGTTTACAGATGTTTTTTCAATCCCCTGTTTCCCCCAGTCTTAGGGGAGAAGGAAAAATTGGGGGACACCCCCAGACCCCAGTCCTTCCGAAGAAGGGCCCCTCTGCACTCCCCAGTTGTTAAATGACCTCGTCAGGTTATGTTGACGGAAGCTGTGCAATCTACTAATATTAATGTTGTAATACAGAAGAAGGAACTGATGAGCACTGTCATTGAAGTAGATAAATTGTGTAAAACCTACGGCGACATTAAAGCAGTCAATAATGTCAGCTTAACTGTAGTTCAGGGTGAGATATTCGGAATGCTGGGCCCAAACGGGGCTGGCAAGACTACCACTATGGAGATAGTGGAAGGGCTGCGGCCTGCTGATTCAGGCAGCGTTTCTGTGCTGGGGATGGATATAAAGCAACGCTCGCGGCGGATCAAAGCCAGCATCGGAGTACAATTGCAGACCACCTCACTGTATCCCAGGCTTAAAGTTCATGAGGTGCTCGATCTTTTCGGCAGTTTTTTCCCCAAGGCTTTGCCGTATGATGAACTTATCAAGTTGGTGGACTTGGAGGACAGCCGGAACAAGCTATGCATCAATCTCTCCGGCGGGCAGCAACAGCGGCTGTCTATAGCACTTGCGCTGGTAAATGACCCTCAAATCCTCTTCCTGGATGAACCTACCTCCGGCCTCGACCCTCAAGCCAGGCACAATATCTGGGATGTAATCAAGTTGCAACGGGAGAAGGGCAAGACCATATTCTTAACTACGCATTACATGGAGGAAGCTGAGCGTCTCTGTGAACGTGTAGCGATTATAGACCACGGTGAGATTATCGCTACTGATCGACCGGATAGACTGGTCAGCCAGCACTTCAATGAGGAAGCTATAGAGTTTCAATTAGACCGGCCACCTGGTGATGAGGTGCTCCGTCAGTTGGCGGGTGCAACCAATGTAGTGACAGAGAACGGTAAGGTAACTGTGTATTCCGGTTCAGTGCCGGCTACTATCTCAGCCCTGATGGAAATGGCCAAACAAAGAGACATGAAATTAACTGACCTGTATGTTAGGAGGGCTACCCTGGAGGACGTCTTCCTGAAGCTGACCGGGAGGAGAATTCGGGATTGAAAGTCCTCGGGAAGCTCCTGGTAGCCGATATCAGGCAATTTCTGAGAGAGCGCGCAGCTCTCTTCTGGACATTTGCCTTCCCCATTTTCTTCATCCTCATCTTCGGCGCTGTATTCAGTGGCGGAGACAATATCACTTTCAATGTAGGTCTGGCAGTAGAGGATAACTCACCTGTAGCCCAACAGTTGTCGGCGGTGCTGCAAGAAGTGCCTGCTTTCAAAGTGAATATCGGTAATCAGAGCGCTGAATTGGAAGCGCTGAAGAGTGGCGATCGACGGGCGGTTATCATTGTCCCTGCGGGATTTGGAGAGTCTATAGCTCAGGGCAGTCAGGGCAATATAGATGTCTATTATGACCCGACACAAAGCTCGTCGGCGCAAATATTGCTGCCCATCATCAGGCAGGTATTGGAAGGTTTTGGGCAGGCACCGTCATTGATTCAGGTGAAACCAATGACTTTACAGACCCACGAGATTCGTGCCATAGACTATCTGGTGCCTGGCATCCTGGCTATGGCGCTGATGCAGTTGGGCATTTTCGCCGCTATGCCCCTGGTGGTGGAACGAGAGAACAGGGTGCTCAAACGGTTGGGAGCAACGCCGCTGAGGCGCTCTACAATGATTCTGAGCACGGTAGTTTTCAGGCTTCTGATTGCTATGGGGCAGGCGGCTCTCATTATCATTGTCGCCCGTCTAGTGTTCCATGTGCCGATGATGGGAAGCTGGTTCTACCTCGCAGGTATGATTATACTGGGGACGCTGACTTTCTTGAGCATGGGATACATGATCTCGGCTTTTGCCAAGACTCAGGAGACAGCCATGCCTCTACTGATGGTAGTGCAGTTCCCCATGATGTTTCTCTCCGGCATTTTCTTCCCTCTCGAGATGATGCCAGGCTTCATGCGCCCTATAATTGATGCCATGCCGTTAACTTATCTGGGCGATTCATTCAGGCAGATAATGGTTGACTCCTCAGCCATGCATTCACATCTTATCAATGCCGGGGTGTTAGGTGGCTGGTTCGTAGTCTGTTTGATAGTAGCCGTGCGCTTCTTCAAGTGGGAATAGTCCCCATGGTGCACCTTTTGTAGTTCAATTTAATTCCACTTGCCAAAGTCACCGTGGTGATGCTAAAATCAAGCAAGGTAGACGCAAAATTTGTCCCTGTAGCTCAGTAGGATAGAGCAACTGCCTTCTAAGCAGTGGGTCGCGCGTTCGAGTCGCGCCAGGGACGCCATTTGTCTGCTTGTCGGTTGAAGCTAGTGGCGGGGGTTTTGAAACAGTCTGTTTCAAAACTCGGCAAACCGTAGCTGGTGAGACTCTTAATTTGGTCGCTATTTCCCTGGTTGAGAACCCCTGATTCCTCAAGTAAGCAGTCAGAGCGCCATCTAGTGGAATTTTAGGTCTAGCCATTTTTATTCGCCTCCTTCACGTTTTTTAGAATATCCAATTCTAATACAGGATTATATATTCGAGTCTCTTTGTCAATAGAGATTGACAAAGAAGTAGAACTAATTAGTTTTAGATTATTTAGCTTCTTTGCTGGATTGATATATCTGAACGTAAATGGGAAATAATCCAAACTTGGATTGAAAATTTGAAAAATAAATTCAACGGATATTTTGAGTCGGGTTTTAGGGCAACAGAGCAGCATACTTGACACCGAGGCAGCATACCGGGGCAGCGGAGAGAATCGCTAGGCGCTGTGAGGCTGTGCTGGGCAGAGTATAGGGGTAGAAGAAGGTATGCCGGGACAGGGGAGACGTCAGGATTCCAATCCTGGCGTCATACAGCTTCTTAAAGCAGACTGGTCTTGCTTTTACGTCATGTACAGTGCTCATTTCTGCAATCGTAAGCACGATTAAAAATGTCTTCTTGGTCACTTATGGCAAGACAGTGTATATGTGACTACGGGGACATTTTTAGCTACGTTGTGAGAGTACGCTGGCGACAATAAATTGCAGGATAAGCACTTGTATACCCACCCTGCAACCTATGAACAAAGCGCTATTTGGTTGTCCTGGCGTGTGCTCCAAAACGGGGACACGTTCCATCGTAGCCATGGCGGTGGTAAGGTTGGCCGTGTTAAAAGGACTGTGTTCTTGCTGTGGTCAGACGCTAAACTACTCTATAGTCCGAGCTATTACGCGACAGAGTGCGATGGAGCAGTCGAACTGGCCAATATACTATATCGACCACTGGGGAACGTTCGGGGGAGGGTCTTGCCAATCCACCTTAGTTAACTAAATGTAAGAAAAGTGATGTTGACTTAATTAATATCAAGTGTCATAATCACTCCGCCACGACCTTCTCTCAATACTTCGTGGCGGTTTACGCTGCTCCCGCTGAGGGGCAGACCTTGTTGCAGAACACCTATGTGTGCAAGTACATCAAAGCGTGTGCGGTTCGGTCAATTCCTAGGCGTTAACCAAGTAAATCGTTTAGTATGTCATCAAGAAAACCGCCTCCTTTTGGCGGAAAAGATAAGCGGAGGAACTGGAACGATTGGTCGGTAAGAATACGGAATTCTAAATCAAAGAGGTGTGCCATGACATGACCGTCCAGGAAATTGAGCAGGAGAAAGAGAAGTATTTGGACGCTGGCCAGGAGAGCCGCAGCTTGTGCTTCAGAAAGATAATGGTTGTGTGCCAATAGAGCACAGAACGGATGGGAGAAGAAACGATGAGAAAACAAAGACTGGTTTGGAGGCTTATTAGCATTTCTCTCTGCGTATTCGTACTAGCCATGTCACTGAGCATTGCCCTATTCGGATCAGCTTTGGCTGACCCACTATGGTGTCAGATGCCCAGCGGCGTCTCAAACGACCTCTTCAGTGTGTGGGGCACCTCTTCCTCCGATGTCTTTGCCGTGGGTGAATCAAGCACCATACTTCACTATAACGGCAGCGCTTGGAGCACCATGAGCAGCCCCGTCAGCGATAATTTCCATTGTGTGTGGGGCACGTCCTCGTCCGACGTCTTCGCCGTGGGAGCTTTAGGCACCATATTGCACTATAACGGCAGCGCCTGGAGCTCTATGAGCAGCCCCACCTCTAACAACTTGACCTGTGTCTGGGGTACGTCCTCCTCCGACGTCTTCGCCGTGGGATATTTCGGCACCATATTGCACTATGACGGCAGCGCCTGGAGCACCATGAGCAGCCCCACCTCGAGTGATGAGCTCCTTACTGTGTGGGGCACTTCTTCGTCTGATGTCTTCGCCGTCGGAAGTTCGGGCACCATACTGCACTATAACGGCAGCTGGAGCTCCATGACCAGCGGCACGCTCCAGGCCCTCGGCGGAGTGTGGGGCACCTCCTCCTCTGATGTCTTCGCCGTCGGAACTTCGGGCACCATACTGCACTATAACGGCAGCTGGAGCTCCATGGCCAGCCCCACCAGCAACCACCTTGAGGGTGTCTGGGGCACCTCTTCCACCGATGTCTTCGCCGTGGGGGATTTTGGCCCCATACTGCACTATGACGGCAGCTGGAGCTCCATGGCCAGCCCCACTAGCAATGTTCTAATGCGTGTCTGGGGCAGCTCCTCCACAGATGTCTTTGCTGTCGGCTTTGGTGGCGTCATCCTTCATTACCCAGCTGCCACCGGTGGTGGAACTGGTGGAAGCGGGTGTTTTATAGCCACTGCCGCTTATGGCTCGTATCTCGACAGCCATGTGCAGACACTGAGGGATTTTCGTGATAGCTACATGGTGACCAATCCTATAGGTCAAAGCCTGGTGTCAGCCTACTATAGGCTCAGCCCACCGATAGCTGAGTTTATTGATGGCCATCCTACATTGAAGCCAATAGTCAGAGTGGGGCTGTTGCCCGCTGTGGTTATGAGCACTGTGGCTGTCAGCACAACGCTGGCTGAAAAGATGGCGATTGTGGGCGTGTTTGCGCTGGTTTCTGTGGCACTGGTCGTGTGTCTCAGGAGGAAAGCCGTTAAGGGCGGATTCTAGCTAAGTTCAAGTCTAGGGGCAGGTAGCGACTTGGTTGCCTGCCCCTTAGTCATGCCTATGGCAAGACAGGAGACTAGTTGAAATACGATGTCCACAACACAACCCACTATTAGCCGTTCAGGCTGCCAGATATTGAGCTGAGGATAGCATAAAGCACTACGGGGTGGTGGTGGGGTGAGATAGAATGGGATTCTCAATTGTCGGGACTAAACGGCGGTGTTCAAAAAGCACGGCAATATCATTGCCTACCTATTGACCGTGGTGACATAGAACACCGCCGACTTCTACATATTACATATTTCCAAAGTACAATCTCAATTTATTTTATCTTCACCTTTCATCACTTCTTCTACAAGAATTCCCAATCCGGGTAAGACGTATCACAATGTCAGCCTTCGATGAACAGCTATGAAGACAGCATGAAGCACTACAGGGCGGTGGCGGTAGTGGTTCTTGAAATCAGTCTACGGAGGAAGAGGCTTAGGCTTATAGTTTAAGGCTATGAGGACTAAGCTTGTGGTTTCAGTGTTAGTAGAGCACGGATGCTGCAATTTCCCATTGTCGTCATAGTTGTAGCAGGTATGGAATCCTCCATTGGAAGCCTGTAACCCAGAAATTGTAGAGAGAAGCGTATCCTTAAACGGTAAGGTGTCGAGCATCCCTAAAACTTTAGCTGTGTAGTAAAAAACAGCCAGCTTGTAAGTTTGATACCCACCTTCTGGGTGGGATTGATAAACTATGTCGTTGAAGCCTTTTCCATCCCACATGTTTAGGGCTTTATTGTAAAGAGTGTTGGCCTCCGAAGGATTCCCTCCGTAAGCATACCACAATGCCTCGTAACAGAGCCTATCGAGGTATTGGTAATAGTCTTTCATATCTGTATCTGTGACCTTCTCAGTTTTGATAAGATAGTCATCGTTCTCTTCTACGGTTTCGGTGGTGACGGTATATATTGGTTCAATGGTACGTTTTCCGAATAGGATTTCTATGTAATGGTCATGCTGGTAGCCATATTCTTCGATAGTAGACATAAGCTTGGCTGAAAGCTCAGGGTCATAGGATTTCAAGGCGTAACTGGCTAAGAAGTTATCGCTTACCAAGTAGTAAGTTTTATCTTGCGGGGTGCCGGTGTCGGGCGATTCACGTATTAAATTAAGGTTTGAGTTTAGGTTATCTGCTAGATAGCGATAGCCTGGTGGCGTAGGCGTCGGAGGCGGAGTTGGGGGCGGCGGCCCATCACAGCTGCACGCTGGGGAAACCAAGCCTGCCATAATGAAGGACAGTACCAGTACTGCAACTAACACACGCTTCATGTTTTACCTTCCTTCGTAGACTCTAGCCATCGCCAACAAAACTCCCACAATTATATCACAGAATATTCTCTGTGGGAATATTATTGAGCTTCATATTAACTATAATCGGCATTGCTGTGCAACGAAATGTGGTAGGGCCGAGAGTCTGTCAGGCAAGAAGGCTGGCTACTCCGCCTGTGTCGCAGGTGGACTTGGCAGCTCGCTTACAGGTACTGGGATTGAAAATCAATCAGTCAGCCGTATCCAAGATTGAGCAAGGTCAACGCCCTGTGCTTGATATTGAGGTCGTAGCACTAGCCAAGGCCTTAAAAGTATCTGCCGCATGGTTGCTTGAGGAAGCAAACGAACCGAGCGAATCATCAACTATATGAAGCCCAGAAGACAATGAGCCATATTATGCAGCTCTGGTAACAGAAGCCCATTATGTTTAGGACATCTATACCATGCTGCACCACCTCTATGCTTTACTATCCCCGTACACTGTAACCCCGGATTGTGAGTTTGCAGGAGTTTACAGCAAACTCGCAGCGAGTTTATAGGGTAGGACTTTGAGTTTACAGGTAGTATATTCTCATATCGAGTTTATACGAGTATATGCTTTCATCGCGAGTTTATAGGAGTATATAATGTTGGCAGCTCAGTGATGAGAAATAAACAAAATAGCGAACGATATTGAGATAAATAAGTCATAGGTGCGTGCTACGCATGGCATGAGTGTCTGCCAGGACACCTGCCACTTTGAACTCAACCATATGATACCACTGTGAACGTGTCGATATGATATGTTACCACCTAGATATAATACAGGATTACTCTTTCAAAGACGCTGCCATACCACAATCGCGCGGTGGGCAAACCGGAAGTGCCATTGATGCTGCCCTGTGCAACTTGGCAGACGGGTAGAAATTGGCAGAGATTAACCTTGTCACACTAGCTAACGGCCTTCGGGAGTGTTAGAATCGACTCAAAAAGAAGCCACCCGAGCTGCTGACTCAGGGTGGCTGTGCAGGAGTTGATGTGATAGGTCGTACTGTCTCTAAGCATAAGCACACAAGTTCTAAAAGTCAAGTCCGCGTTAAGAAAAAGCTGCCGAAATATGGGCAATTCTGGGATAACAAAGGCAACCGTTACCGGAAAGTGTTTGATGAATGTTGGGGAGACCCCCGCTCGAATGACATCAAACGGCCAGAGTTCATTCGATGTGTAGCATCGCTGAAACCGTCGAAGTGGGTGATGATTCGTGTTAAGTCGCGGAAAGAAACCGCCTGGAATAGGCAACGTCAGCGTCTCGGCGTGGAGTGGTTAACAGTAAAGGCTAAAGAGAAAGGCAGTGTTAGAAGTTACTGCTTTATATATGGGCCTTGCCATAAGAGTAAGCTAGTTCCATACTCGGACATTATCCCCCGGGTGCTTCAAGGCTCTCGTCTGCAACAGACTCTTGACAAGCTGCTTCACCACAAGCTACACCCTAATCAGAGAGGAATTTGCAGGTTTGAGGTGTCCGCATTACTACGGGGCGAACTGCACATTGCTAGGGTTAAGTTGTTGTGGGGCGATGTCATGTACAACTCGGAAAGATTGGCTATTTGGATAAAAGCGGACCGAATCTTTCACCTTGGGAAGCTTAAACTAACTGAGATATTTACCCTACTTACAAAAGTAGGGTTGAGTCAAGATAACAGACTGATAACGCTCAAAAAGTTCATGAAGCTAAAGGATACAAAATATCTTTTACAGATGGTTCACACTGGCTCGCCAGAAGCTGGAGCAAAGAAGGATGAAGCTGAGATGTATCGAGGCAAGAAGGCATTTAAAGTAACCCTAGGCAAGGATTCAGCGTACTCCGAAATACTTCGGTCTTATGATGATGATAGCTGGGAAACGATACCAGATAAGTAAGGCAGATGTCTTCTTGGTCACTTATAGTGGAACAGTGTATATGTGACTAAGAAGACATTTCTAGCTAGGTGGCGAGAGTATAGTTTTGAAATGTCCCCGATGAAAGTACGTGTTATGAATCGCTGGCTATAAGCTTAGGAACTCACAATCTCAACCCATAAGCGGCTGGTATCTTTCGATAGCATCTTCTGAACTGACTTCACGAGCATAACGCCTGACCATCTCAAGGCTCTCCCACCCGCCGAGGGCTTGAACGTCTATTAGGTTTGTGCCGTTCTTAATTGCTTCGATTACCCAGGCACGTCTGAAGCTGTGTGGGTTGCACGTTATGTATGTCTTCTGCTTCATCCTCTTGAGCATGATGGTGATGCCCCGTTGGTTTATACCCCAGATATTGCCGTTGGGCGGGTAAGTCGCCAGATGTTCCTTGAGGTATCTGGTGGTGGTGTTGCTGAACTTGCCCATCCTCTGCTTTACACCTTTACCCCAGACCTTCACGGTCTGCTTTTGCCAGTCAATATCCTCTGGCTTTATACAGGCAAGCTCACTTAGTCTGAAACCTGTATCGGCAAATAGGCAGATTATAGCCTTGTTCCTTGGCGAATCTGCTCTCTCAATCAACGTTCTGAGCTGTGGCAATGTTGGTCTGGGCATTATCTTGCATGGTAGTTTCGGCGCTTGTAACTTATGACACGGCGAGAGGTCTATATACTTCTCCTGCTCCAACCAGTTATAGAATGCCCTGAGTGCTCTGAAGTGGCTGTGCCTGTTCCATACTCCGTTTAACGATGATAGGAACTCACGTATATCATCCCTTGTAACTTCGAGAAGATAGACGCCCTTCGCATCGGCGAACTTTTCAAATTTCGGCAGTGTTTCCCTAATCCAATGTTCGCCTTTTGCAGTTAAACCCTTCTCTGACTTGCGAGAGTAGATATACTGCTCTATGAGGGGTTTTGAAACAGTTTTGAAACACTCTAACGAACGGGGGCTACGCCGGGACTGTAGCTCAGTAGGATAGAGCAACTGCCTTCTAAGCAGTGGGTCGCGCGTTCGAGTCGCGCCAGGGACGCCATAATTTGAAGCTAAAACGAGCCCTATATCTACAGTTGATATAGGGCTCGTTCATTAGATGGCACTAATTTGGCACTAATTCACTTCTGCAATATCTCTGCCAACTGTCTGTCGAGGGTGGAATCTCTCTTTAAGATATCATCAAAACCTCTGGCAGCAGCTTGTTGAAGTCCTGGTGATACATGCGAATAGGTATCGAGCGTTGTGCTTATGGTAGACTATGGTGGAGCTGAGGGGACTCGAACCCCTGACTTCCTCCTTGCAAAGGAGGCGCTCTCCCAGCTGAGCTACAGCCCCATTTTGAAACCAGTAATTCGATAAGTCGCTAATGAGGAAAGCGGAGGTTATTGCGCCTTTTTCCTCTCCTTTTCCATATCATCTATAGAGTTATAACCTATCTGCTTGAAAAGATAAGTATATCGCTCTGCCGTTAGATTTCTGCCCTCTGCCAACGCTTGGCAAACATCTTTGTAATACAACTCTAGAGTGCGATCAGAGTAGGTCTCCAGCTCGCTGCGGAGATAAATCCCTGCGGCGAAGTCGGCCCGATTTCGAAAAGTCAGAGGATATTTTTTCTCCAACTCCTTCAGCCAGCGCTCCTCAATCTCGACAATCTTGCCGATAATGGGGTTATCGTTGAGACAGGGAATGAGTTCGTCGATGCGAGCGTACTTCAAGGTTATCAGATTTCTGTCCTCATCAAGAGCCTCCTCGAGGTCCTGGAGATATGATTCCAATGTCTCAGTAGATAGGACATGAAATCCAGCTCTCCGCATGAGCTTGAATGTTTCAGGCTGCTCCTGGCACGTTGTGGGCCCGGAGGTCTGAACAGTGAGAAACATGCGTAGCTCAATGGCGACTATGTCATGCAATAACTCTTCGCTGCTTTTGTTTCCTGCCATGGCACTACTCCTGCTTTCTTCAATAATTCTACTGTATCAGGCAATGCTGGTCAATCGGTGAGTGTGGGGTATCCGAGGTTTTAAATTATGATGGTGAGTCCCTTCTCCAAAATCCAACCCAGAGCGAAGCAAGCGGGGAAGGTCACGATCCAGGCCGCCACAATGCGCCTGGCTACATCCCAGTGTACCGCTGACATCCTGCGAGTGGCTCCGACACCCATGATAGCGGTGTTTATGGTGTGAGTGGTGCTCAGGGGTACACCAAAAAAGGAACCCAGCGTAATAGCAGCACCTCCGGCAGTCTCGGCAGCAAAGCCGTTCACCGGCTCCAGCTTGGTGAGCTTGAAGCCTACTGTTTTCATTATGCGCCATCCCCCGAAAATCGTGCCGAGTCCCATCACTGTGCCGCAAACCAGAATAACCCACCAGGTGACGTGGAACTGGGTCGTAACACCTCCCAGCATCAACGCCAGTGCAAAGACGCCCATAAATTTCTGACCATCGTTGCTGCCGTGGCTGAACGCCATGAATGCGGAAGAGGCTATCTGCAGCTTGCTGAAGATGCCGTGTACAGAGTTTGGACTATTGCGCCGGAGTATCCAGTAAAGAGCTACCATGAACGCTGTAGCCAGGAAAAACCCCCCGAAGGTGGAAAGGGCCAGCCCTATGAGTACCTTCTCCCATCCTCCCCAAAGGAGGACTGAGGGACCGGCGGCAGCCAATCCAGCACCAGTAAGACCGGCAACAAGCTCATGGCTTTTGCTGGTAGGTAGTCCAAGTCGCCAAGCTACTACGGTCCAGAGCACGATGGTAAGCATGGCGGCTGCTACTACAGATAGGGAAATTACATCCGGTTTTACGAAGCCCTTGCCTATGGTGGCAGCCACAGCGGTACCAGTGACAAGGGCACCTACAAGGTTGAATACGGCAGCCATGCCTACTGCTGCAAGGGGGGGCAGGACGCGTGTGGAGACTACGGTAGCGATAGCATTAGGGGCATCTGTAACGCCATTGAGGAACTCAGCAACCAGAACCAAGAATATGACGGGTATAAGGGCGTTATCCATTCTTGAGCACGACACCCTCGAGAACGTTGGCTACGTCTTCTCCTCTATCTGCTGCGTTCTCCAGGTGCTGGTAGATTTCGCGCCACTTGATGACATCATAGGGCGGCATGCCGTCGAACAGCTCGGCAAGGGCAAAGCGCATTATGGCATCCGCTTCATTCTCCAGTCGGTTGATCTCTACACAGTACCCCAATATCTGGTTCATCTTTGAGCGATTGCGAAGGAGCGGCACTGCTTTGACTAGTTCCTCGGTCATTGCCACTAGGATAACTGACTGCTCGCGTGCCCTCTTTGTGGGCTGCTCGATTTTGTAAAGAAGCATGGCATTGGCAGCATCCTCAATGAAATCCATTACATCGTCCAATCTCCCGGTGAGGAGAGTAATGTCCTCGCGGTCAAGCGGTGTCAGGAAGCTGCGATGCAATTGCTCTATAATCTGATGGGTGATGTAATCACCCTGATGCTCAAGCTCAGTGATGCGAGCTACCTTTTGGGGGATATTTGTGTAATTCTCCAGGAAGCTGGCCAACTCTTTGGCGGCTGTAGCCACATTGGCTACACTTTTCTCAAAAAGGTCAAAGAACTTCGGTTCTCTAGGTATTATGGAAAATCTAGGCAAAATGCACCTCTCTCAGACGGTAAGTGTTTGTGTAAGAACAGTGTTTACAGGGAAGAGCTTGAATGATTGAGGAAATGGGGACAGCGCTGCTCAGAAGCCCACTTTGTTTTTCAATCGCCTTCGGCAAAATGTACCTGCCTAATGCTATAGGCTTTGTGCCCAACTGAATAGTAAATTAGAGCCAGCAGATTGTCAAGATATGAATAGTATTACGAATGGCGCACCTTGCGCCACAATCTGCGTTAGCCGAGCGAGAACGTTGAACCTTCTTCGGTCTTGATAACATCGATACGTACCGGGAATGCATCCTTTAGCTCTTCGATATGGGTAATGACCAGTATCTTCTCGAAATCGTCTTGAATCGAGTTTATGGCCTCAACCAGCTTCTCTCTGCCTGCACTATCCTGAGTGCCGAAGCCTTCGTCAATAATAAGTGTGGGCAGCGGTGCTCCAGCCCTTCTTGCCAGTAGCTTGGACAGAGCGATGCGCAAAGCGAAATTGACCCTGAAAGCCTCGCCTCCGCTGAACATCTCGTAATTGCGTGTGCCCAACTCGTCAGCTATCTTTATGTCAAGCGTTTCTATGGTATCGCCTTTCTTAGTATCGCGCTGGCTCTCTATCTTCAGGTGCATGCGGTTATCTGTCATCCGTCCCAGCAGACGGTTGGCCTCTTCTTCTATCTCAGGAAGTGTTTTTTCTATTATCAGGGCTTGAGTCCCTCTCTTGCCGAAGGCAGTAGCGAGTTCATCGTAGATGCTTTTCTCCTCTGCAATACTGCGTAATTCCTTGATACTGGTTTCTCTTTCTGTTTCTAATTGAGCAAAGCGACGTAGACCCTCCTGTACTTCGACCAGCCTGTCCCGGTATTTCCGCTCCCGCTCTCGAAGTTCACGATGGGCTTTTTCAGTCTCTCCGAGCTCTCTCTCAAGTCTCGGCAGTGCTTCGATCTCGCTCAGAAGCGTTTTCTTCCTTTCGATATCCTCCTGGAGCGCCTTGCGCAAATCCTCCACTGTTTTTTGGGCACGCTCCAGCCCCTCTTTCTCTTGAGGAAGAGACCTTTCTGCTTCAGTCCGCTCCCTCTCTAAAGCCCCTGCCTGACGTTCCAACCGCGTCCTTTCTGAGGTTATCGTAGCTTCCAGCTTGCTGATATCCTGCCTCAGGGATTTCCATTCCTCTTCTTTCTGCTGTATCTTGCTGTGGTTAGCCCTGAAGACATCTCCCTTTTCCCGTCCCTGGGCTTCGTAGTTAGCCATGATCCTCTTTCGTCCCTCGACACCCAGTTCCGTTCCACAAAGAGGACATTCGGCATCTCCCTTTCCCAGGAGGTCAATTTTCTCTTTTAGTTCATCCATCTCCTTCTTCAGTTGGGCATTGTTTGAACGAAGGAGATTTATTTGATTGGAAATCTCTTTTTCGTCTTCTCTCCTCTTTCCTAAATCATGTTCTCGTCGAGCCAAGTCATCCGATTGCATTTTGATGCTGGTAAATTCCTCTTGGTAACGAGATAAAATCTTGTCGTATCTCTCAATTTTGGAGCGGTGTCCCTCGGCGACAGTATTCAGATGTTGTAGTTGTCTCTCTGCCTGCTCTATTCGCTTGCCTATCTCTCTATATTGCTCGTCCTTAAATTTCAGGCTCTCTCTGGATTGACGCAAAGCTGTGAGGGCTGACTCTTGTTTCTCTACCTCGGTGCCGAGCATGGAGATAGCTGCCTGAGTCCCCTGAAGCTCAACTTCGTAGTTAGACTTCTGGCTCAGCTCTTGTTCAATTCGAGCAATGTCGCTGCTAAGTCTCTGATGGAGGATTCCCCTTTCTTTGGTATAGTCTTTGGCAAGCTTCTCGAGCTTATCATAGAGTGAGAGTCCTAATATGTTAGCGAGGACCTCTTTTCGCTCCCCAGGCTTCTTCATGCTGAACTCGTTGGCACGGCCTTGAAGCAGCAAAGCACTGTTGATGAAGGTCTGATAGTCCATACGCAGTATCTCGATTATCTTTCTCTCGGTTTCCCTGATGGTATTCCCTGTGAGTGTGGCGAATCCATCCGATGTCGCTATTTGTAGCTCCAGGAGACTCTGACCAGCACGCTTCAAGCCGCCTTTTGTTCGTTTGCGCAAGACGCGATAGCGGTTTTGGCCTACGGAGAACTCGAACTCAACATCCATTTCACTTTGTCCCAGGTGAATGAGGTCGTCGTCGCTTTTGGCTCTAGCTTCTCCCCACAGCGCCCAGGTGATAGCATCGAGTAGCGCTGATTTGCCGTGGCCATTATCGCCACAAACGCAAGCTACGTGGAAGCCCTCGAAATAGAGAGGCAGCACATTATCGCGGTAGCACATGAAGTTTCTGAGAGCAAGCTTAATCGGAACCATCGCTCTCCCTTAAGCTAAACATTTCTTACCTTTTAGAGATGATCAGCGGAAATAAGCTGTGGTTGTTTGCCGGCCGCAGACTTTCTGTATCCCTCTATGATAACTACTCCGAATACCAGGAGGGAGGCGAAATAGAAATAGCAGGAGAAGCTGCGCCAGGCGAAGAACAAAGGCAGCACTGCCAATAGCAATCCTGCTTGAGGATATTTGCGGCAGTTGTAGTAGTACCAGACCAAGGCTAATATCAGGACTGCCCCCTCTATAAGGGTAAAGATTAAGGAGTTCGGAGGTAGGACACCGGCGATGGAGAAGGCCACGAGCCCTACGCCCTTAGGAAACATGGGATCGAAAATTGGTGCAAGTACCCCCTGCATCCAGGCTTGGGGAGCGCTGAAAATGAAGGGCAGATTGGTGACAGTGAAAGTAAGTGCGATTACCCCCAGCGACTTCAGCGCGCGTTTCCAGCCGATCTCTCGGAGTATCAGGATAAGGTAAAACAATATGAAAAGCCAGGCTATTTGTTTGGTGGTTGCGGCAAGCCCCATAAACAAGGCTGAGAGCCATAGTTGCCGCCTGAATATCCAGCCTAACAGTATAAACAGTATATATAGGGTGTCGGTTTGGCCGGTGCCAATGAGATTCCAGAATACCAAGTTAGTGAGAAAGGCAATTATTACAACGGGCCGCAGCCTTCTCGGAGCCTTCCAAAAAATCACGGCAACAATCGCGATAGCGCACATTAGATAAAACCATCTAGTATCTTTAAGTCCGAGAGCAACAAAGGGTGCTTGAAAGAGGAACGAACCGGCAGGATAACTTACCTTCGACTCGAACTCCAAGGGTGGTGTATCTGTTGAAGCTTCTGCCTTGCTCAGAGCCTCGTCCATTTGTTTCTCTGAGGGATAGGGGAAGACTGTGGCAAAAGCCCCCTGTTTCAAAGGGGTGAGATATGTAGTAGGTACCTTGAATTTCTCGGCAGCGTTGACGATGTTAGATTTTGCATAAGGGTTTTCCCCTTCGAGCAGCGTCTGACTTGCTTGTTGGTTTAGTGCAGTGGCATCGTTATAGCTGAGGCTCTCGGTCAGTGTCGTAGCCATGGCATTGTCTTTTACAACACCTATGTTCACCAGATGCAGACCTACTCCCTCACCGATAGCCATGAGTGACAAGATTACTACGACCACTACGGCAGCCAGGTGTAATATCTTACGATAGGGCTGCAAGGTATCGTCGATGGAAGGCTTAGCTATGAGGAAAACGAGGCCAAACCAGAAAAGCCAGAGAATTACAGCGAAGGAGATGACAATGGGATTTCCTGTGTTCTTGGCGAACCAGCTCAGTACCTCTCCGCCTATCTGGATGATAATGGCAAAAAAGATAAGGAGCAATCGTGGAGGCAAGCTGCGAGGGAAGAGCTTACCTAAATAATCGCGGGCTAGAGATAACTTGGAGCTATTCCCCGTCATGAAATCGCTCGACTGTTTGTTTTCGCCATATTTTACTCCATATTGAGCAGGAGTTCTACTCCGGCACTGAACACTGTTGAATAAGCCTTTCCCCATATTCGAGGAGTACCTGTGTTCTATCTTTCGAAGTCTTCTTGGACTCAAGGTATAACTTTAAGGCTTGCAGCGGTGTCAGCCCCTCCGCAGGATAGCTTGACAGCCTGCTGCGGTGCTCGCGGTCTACTTCCTTATTTATAGCGGCGATGAAATAGGCTTCCTTGAGCGCTTTCCGTATCTCGCTTTCCTGGAGCAGTCCCTCTTTTGCTGCTGAGACCTTAATCTGCAGGCGGACTATGGCATCCTTAATTTCATTTTTGGAAATGGTTTGTAGCACCGTTGCTGTAGGGTTGTCGGTATCGGCATCAACCTCGATGGTCAGGAAGCGCCGCGTTTGCACGGGGTGAAATTCGTAGGATTTCAGTCGTTTCCCTCTGGCCGCGGTTTCGTCCAATTCTACGACGTAGAACCCCTTCTCCTGGCCCTCGTCGCCGAAGTCGATGCTCTGTAGGCTTCCGGGGTAGACAACTGGTACCGGATGGTCAATCGTCTGTCGCTTATGCATGTGCCCCAGAGCAACATAGTCGAATGTAGGATTCGCGATATTGCTCTGGAGCAGAAAATAGTCTCGTCCCACCATCATTATCCTCTCTGACCCTACGGTAGCATCTGAGTGAGCAATGTGTCCCGCAAGGATAGCAGGAAGGTGGAGATCAAGGGCAACGGCTTGAGCACTAATCCAGTTTGTCAATATCTCAGCGAGCTTTTGGTTGAGCTGGTCGAGGGACAGGTTTTTAGCATCTTCCCGGCTCAACAATTTGCTGTATCTTACCCAGGGCAAAGCCACAATTTGTATGGGGCCTTTTCCGGTCTCTATATGGTGGCTTTGAGGAGTGTTGGCGACTGTAACATGGTCGATGTTCAGGGTATCGAATATCTCCACTGAAGTCGCCCGCCCTATGGCATTAGGCAGGTCATGGTTGCCTGCGAGAAGAAACACGTGTGTGCCATTACTGCTGAGTCGCCTGATGCGCTTAGCGAACTCGCGCTGAGAGGTCTGGCTGGGGTCACGGCTCCTGTAGGCGTCACCGCAGAAAAGGACTAAATCTATGTCATTGCTTAAGGCGTAGTCTACTAACTGGTCTAAGGCAGCCAGGAAATCGCTGAGGCGTGAGGATAGACCAGTGGCAGGGTCGATGCGGCCGTAGGTCTCTACGCCTAAGTGCAGGTCAGCGAAATGAATGATGCGAATCATTTAGAAACCCTCAAGACCCCGGCGCCTTGAATTTTACCTTGTTTCAGAAGCAATAGAGCGCGGTTTGCCTCCTCCAGTGCGAATTCCTGGACTTCCGTATGAATAGGTATCTCGGCTGCAAGTTTGAGAAGGTCTTCGGCATCTTTTCTGCTGCTATTGGCTACGCTCCTCACAGTTTTCTCGTAGTAGAGATGCTCCTGGTAATTCATCTCGGGTACAGGGGTCATGTAAATTCCAGCCAGGGCAAGAGTACCACCTTTTTCCAGAACCTGCAAGGCATCGAGCACGAGTCTCCCTGCAGGTGCAAAGATGATGGCGCTCTGCAGCTTCGCCGGAGGTGTCTCCTCTGCTGTCCCAGCCCAAACCGCTCCCAAATTAATCGCAAGTTTACGGTGCTGCTCACCTCTAGTGAAGACGTACACCTGGCAGCCCCAATACTTCGCTATCTGAATCACGATATGTGCGGAGGCACCGAATCCAAAGAGGCCGAGCCGCCCTCCCTTTTCTATCTCCGATAATCGCAGGGCGCGAAACCCGATGACGCCGGCGCAGAGTAGCGGCGCTGCTTCGATGTCAGAGAACACTTTAGGAACGGGATATGCGAAGTCCTCGGATACCACGGTGTACTCAGCATAGCCACCGTCTGCATCGTATCCGGTGAATCGGGCTTTCTCGCAGAGGTTCTCTTTTCCTTTGAGGCAGAACTCGCACTTGCCGCATGTGGAGTTGAGCCAGGCCACTCCTACCTTATCGTCTATCCTAAATCGGGTCACCTTTTTACCTACCGCCTCCACTACGCCTATGATTTGATGTCCAGGGATGATAGGCAGCTTCTTGGATGGTAGCTCGCCTTCTACAATATGGAGGTCGGTATGGCAGATGCCGCAGGTCAGGATTTTGAGGCGGACTTCTTTGGGCCCCGGCGTCGGTTTCTCAACCTCAGCCATTACCAGAGGCTTTTCCTCAATGGGGCGTGGCGCCTTCAGAAGCATCGCCTTCATTGTTTTCTCATCACTCGAACCCCAGCCACTTTTTCCCGCCTGGAGGCAGTACCTCTAAAGGCTCGTAGTTCAGTTTGGCGTCCAGTGTTGAGGCGAGCGTTTCGATGGGCACTCTTATCTGCCTCATCTTGTCGCGCTCTCGGATGGTCACCTGCTTATCTTCGAGCGACTGGAAATCTATGGTGACGCAGAATGGTGTGCCTATCTCGTCTTGCCTCCTGTAGCGCCTGCCGATGCTCTGGGCATCGTCGTATTGCACCATCCAACAATTGCGCAGGCTGTTGTAGATCTCCCTGGATATCGGCAGCAGCTTCTCGTTCCTGCTCAGGGGAAGGACAGCGGCCTTTATCGGGGCCAGAGCGTAGTGAAGCCTCAATATTACCCTTAAACCCTCCTTGTCCTTCTCTTCATCGTAGGAATCTGCCAGGAAAGCTAGAACGGAGCGGTCAACTCCTGCCGAGGGCTCGATGACATAGGGGATGGTATGCTCCTTGGTCTCCTCGTCGAAATAGCTCAGGTCCCTGCCGCTGAATTTGGCGTGCTGTTTCAGGTCGAAGTCAGTGCGATTGGCTATGCCCTCTATCTCTGACCAGCCTATGGGGAAAAGGTATTCTATGTCGTAGCAGTCACGGGCGTAATGGGCAAGCTCATCTTTGGCATGTTGACGGAGCCTGAGGTTATCCTTTTTGATGCCCAGGTTGGTATACCAGTTGAATCTCTCCTCGACCCAATGCTTGAACCACTGCTCATCGGTGCCGGGCCTGACGAAATATTCTATCTCCATCTGCTCGAATTCGCGCATGCGGAAGATGAAGTTGCCTGTGGTTATCTCGTTCCTGAAGGATTTACCCATCTGAGCGATTCCGAAGGGCAGCTTCTTTCGAGTGGAGTTAAGCACATTCTGGAAGTTGACGAATATACCCTGCGCCGTCTCGGGACGCAGGTAGGCTACAGATGCCTCATCCTCCACAGGGCCGACGAAGGTCTTGAACATGAGGTTGAACATGCGGGGCTCTGTGAGCTCGCCGCCGCAAGCCGGGCATTTCCCGTCTTTAATATGGTCAGCGCGCCAGCGCTGTTTGCACTGCTTGCACTCCACCAGCGGGTCGGCGAAACCCTCCACATGCCCACTGGCAACCCAGGTTTGAGGATGCATAAGGATGGAAGCATCCAGGCCAACCATATCGTCGCGTTGCTGCACGACTGCCTTCCACCAGGCTTTCTTGACATTATTCTTGAGTTCTACCCCTAGCGGCCCATAGTCGTAGCAGGCACCCATGCCGCCGTAAATCTCGCTCGAAGGGAAGATAAAGCCTCTCCGTTTGCATAGGGAGACCAATTTATCCATATCCACTTTGCTGGGAACTTGTTCTATCACTATCGCTCTCCTGATACTCTACCGCATACTTTGTCTTATAAGGTAGCAGTTTTCCATCCAAGTGTAAAGGCTTGACCTGCAGAGTATAAAGGGTCACAATATCTAGCGGAGGAAAAGATGATTGTTAAGGCGCTTGTTGTAGGCCCCTTTGCCTCGAACTGCTTCATTGTAGGCTCAGAATCTACCCGGAAGGGCATAATCATCGACCCCGGGGCCGATGCCAATAATATATTGAATACCGTGCGCGACCAGGGCTTTTCTATAGTCTTGATTGTGGCTACGCATAATCATATCGACCATGTCGGGGCTTTGCGCTCTGTGAAGGACGCCACCGGAGCAAAATATGCTGTGCATGAAGCGGATGCCAGAGAGGCGATGCCTGTGGTGTTCGGTCGCATGATGGGATTGATGTTGGGGTCATCGCTAAGGGGTGCACCCAAGCCGGATAGATTGCTCAAAGATGGCGATGTAATCGAGATTGACGACCTGAAATTCAAGGTGCTTCATACCCCGGGCCATACGCCTGGGGGAATCTCGCTTTTAAGCGATGGGGTTGTCTTTTCCGGAGACACTTTGTTCAACTTTGGCATAGGAAGAACCGATCTTGATGGCGGTGACTACGGTAAGCTTATGGACAGCATAATGACCAAGCTTATGGTGCTGCCTGATTCCACTATTGTCTATCCGGGGCATGGCCCTGAGACCACCATCGGCGCTGAAAAGAAAGGGAACCCCTTCCTGCGCTGAACGCATCCAAGGGGAACTGATTCCGTCAAATTAAACAGCCTGCCGAACCCTAAGATGGTGTTCAGCAGGCTGTTGCAATCTTGCAATCCTATGTTTTTGGAAAAGCCTCGTCTTGCTCTACATTATCCACAAAGGACACATCACCAGTGTCACCGTAGCTATAAGCTTAGCTACGATATGCAGGGAAGGCCCTACAGTATCCTTGAGTGGGTCTCCTACGGTATCGCCGACGACACCAGCGGCATGTGGCAGAGACCGCTTGCCGAGAACATTGCCAGCCTCATCTTTAAGCTGACCGTCCTCGATGTATTTCTTGGCGTTATCCCAGGCGCCGCCGCTATTGTTCATGAAGGAAGCCATTAGGATCGAAACGAAAGTTCCGACTATAAGGAAAGCGCCTACGGCCATGGCAGCGTTCGAACCACCAGTGTGCAGGTGCAGGTATCTGAAGAGGACGCCCACAACTATCGGGAGCAGTACAGGAAGCAACGCCGGGGC
>Ga0209777_10001918_pt1 | contig 28584 bp, 27 predicted proteins | sample FrelakmetHBP12HB_FD_187147 | JGI IMG/M metagenome (GOLD analysis project Ga0209777, IMG submission 187147) | Freshwater lake sediment microbial communities from the University of Notre Dame, USA, for methane emissions studies -HBP12 HB (SPAdes)... | ecosystem: Environmental > Aquatic >...
GACCGGCAACATCCATACGAGCGGGAATGTCGCAGCCACTGGCAGCGTCACGGCGGCGTCCTTCACGGGCAGCGGCGCGGGGCTGACAAATGTGACGGCCACGGCGGCTGCCACCGCAACCACAGCAAACGGCCTGAGTTGCACAGGCTGCGTGGGCAACTCGCAGCTAGGCGTAAACTACGCCGCCAGCGCCGCACAGGGTGGTGACGCTGCGAACGCACTTGAGCTCGGGGGCTTGGCGCCGTCGGCATTCCAGCCGGCGGGGAGCTACGCCACGCTGGGCGCCAATTCGTTCGCGGGCACTCAGACCATCAGCAGCGGCAACCTTTCCTTGCCTCAAACCACGGGCATCCTCACCGGGGTCATCAATCTGGGTGGCACAAGCTTCATCCACGCTTACGGAAGCACTGACACTTTTGTAGGACGGGGCGCCGGGAATTTTACGACCACGGGGTACGGCAATACCGCTACCGGCTATGGCTCGCTATCTCAAATAACTAACGGAGCCAACAATACTGCAACAGGCATCACTTCACTGGCCGGAAATACAACGGGCTCCGGGAACACTGGCACCGGCTACATGGCGCTCAGCAACAACACCACGGGCGGCTACAACACCGCCAGCGGCGAGGCGTCGCTCACCTTCAACACCACGGGCTCCTACAACACCGCCAGCGGCAGCGGTGCGCTGGTAAACAACACCACGGGCTCTTACAACATCGCCGTCGGTTCCGGCGCCCTCCATGACAACTGCCATGGAGTCTCCAGTGGGTGTACGGGAAACTATAACACCGCGCTGGGGTATCAGGCTGGCTATACCTCGGCCCCGGCAAATGCCAACGTTACGGGCGCCAACAACACCTTCCTTGGGTTCGCAAGCGGGCCTGGGACATCCACCCAGCTCAACAATGCCACCGCCATTGGCTCCAACGCCGTCGTTTCGGCAAGCAACGCGTTGGTCCTGGGGAGCATTAGTGGTGTCAACTACGCCACCGCCAGCGTGAATGTCGGCATCGGGACGGCAGCCCCGACCACCACGCTGCAAGTTGCGGGAGGTGACGTCTCGACTACGACCGCGGGGAGCGGCGTGATCGTCAAGAGCCCCGATGGAACCAAATGCGCCCGGATTGGAATCGGCAATGACGGGAACCTCTCGGTAACCTCCGTCGCCTGCCCGTAGCGGCGGGTTTATCCTGCCATGTGGTTGCCGCCACCGTAGCGGCGGCTTTACGCCGCCACGAGGTTTTCGGGATGGCGAGGTAAACTCGCCGCTATGCCTGACTCACCCCACCGGGTGGCGGAGGATGGTGCGCAATCGTGCCGGAGGAACGCGACGAGGATCGGAAAGGTAGATTTCGTGGTGCTTCCCGCGGCACGCCAAGCCCTGCTGCGCGGCGAATTCCACCATACGACTGATCGTCTCCCCTTCGCTCGCGTAGGGCCCCACATGCAGCATCTGCACGCATTTCCCTTCCTTCAGGGTTTGGAGCTTCACGCTTTCGGCTCCCTCACCTTTGCCTCTGGCTTTAAGCTGGCTCACAGCCGCCTTGAGATCGGAATCCTTGATGAACTCCGGGACCCTCATCAGCAGCGTCCAATTCCACGACTCGCGCGGAAGCTGAGAGAAATCGCCCGTGACCTCATTTCCCCACCACAAACCCTCGAGGTGGCATACCTTGTAATCCTTGCCTGCGAATTTCTTGGTCATCTTGATTGTGTAAGCGACGCCATATAAGGCGCCCACCTTCGCCTGAAAATCCGCGCCGCCCGGCGCTCCCCGGCCGGTGATGGTGAGATACTTCGCCGGCTTGACGTCGACGAAGGCGGGCTGCTTGGGTGTGACGTATTCGGATTTATGCGTTTTATAAAGGTCGAGCTTTGCGCCCCCTGCCATAAGAGGAATCCTTTCCGCGAAGGACAGTTGATTGAGCGATTGACCGATTGAGTGATTGAGCGAACAGCCGGTGGCCCATGTAGCGGTCATTCACTCAATCTTCATTCACTCAATCTTTGTTCACTCAATCACTCAATTCTTCAGGTGCCCGTCATACCACGCCAGGATGCGCGCCAGCAAATCAATCTGATGAGCGCGCCCCTGGAAACCGTGGTGTTCGCGCGGGTATGTCACCATCTCGACGGGCACGCCGAGCATCTTCAGCCCCTCATAAAACTCCCATCCCTGGCTGGTCGGCACACGCTCGTCCGCTTGGCCGTGCAACACGAGCGAGGGCGTCTTGCAGTTTTTCAGGAAGGTCATCGCCGAATGCTTGTCGTACTCGGCCCGGCGGTTGAAAGGGATGTCCAGGAAGTACTGGCGCAAAAAGCTGGGCGTGATATCCGTGGTGCCGTCAAAGCTGAACAGGTTCGTGACGGCCGCACCGACCACGGCGGCCTTGAATCGGTTGGTTTGCGTCACCGCCCAGGAAGTCATGAAGCCTCCGTAGCTCCATCCGCCGATGGCCAGGCGATCGGGATTGGCGATATGCTGTTCGATGAGGCTGTCCACGCCATCCATGATGTCCTGGAAGTCCATGCCGCCCCAATCGTCGCGGTTGGCCTCGGCGAACTGCCAGCCTTGTCCCGTCGAGCCTCGGGGGTTCGGCAGGAACACCACGTAGCCGTTCGAGGCGAGCAGTTGCGCCCACTCGTGCCATGAACCCAGCCATCCCGCCCACCACGCCCACTGCGGTCCGCCGTGCACCTCGACGACAGTAGGGTAGGCTTGACCAGGCTTGAAATCCGGCGGCGTCACGAGCACGCCGTAAATCGTCTGGCCGTCTTTCTTGTTTTTCCAACTGATCTCTTTCACCGCTCCCAGGGACCAGGAATCCGCTTGCGGGTTCAGGCGTGTCAAGCGTCTCGGCGAGGAAGCCCCCGCGGAGTCGCCTTCCCCCCTCATCCATGAGAAAACTTCCGGCGGGTCATCCCCCTTTCCGCGGGCATAGGCCAAAGTGCCGCCGTCGGCACTGATGCTGAAATCCGCGGCCGGCAAGTAGGTCGCGGGTGGAAGCTGGGTTACCTCTCCCGTCGCCACGTCCACGCGCAAGAACCTGTCCTCGGTGCGCTCGTTACTCTCCGCCACCAGATGCTTCGAGTCGGATTCCCATTCGTAATGCCGCACCGTCCCGCGGTAGTCCTTGAGCAACTCACGCACCGGTCCGCCGGCGGCCGGAACTGCGGCCAGCCAAGTAGCGATTCTGTTGGGGGTGTAGAGTTGAAAGAGAATCGTGCGCCCATCGGGCGACCACTTGGCCGCGCCGCCCGAGTTCTCGCTCAGCGTGCGGACAACCTCTCCGGTCTTCAGGCGAATGACCACCAGCTTCGAGTGCCAGTAGCGATCGTCGTTTCGAGGCGTCGGGGAAACCGTCAGGGCAAGTTCGGTGCCGTCGGGCGACCATGCCAAGCCGTTGACTTCCAGGTCTTGTTGGGTCACCTGCTGAGGCTTGCGGTCCGAGAGACTGATAACCCACAGGCGCGCGTATTTGTAATCGTGGTCAACGTAAACCTCGTCGCCACCCGCCTTGTGCCGCTTCTCTTCGTCGTCGGTGACGGGATCTCGAACTGTAAAGGCAATCGCCTTGCCGTCGCGCGACCACCCGAAGTCTTCCACGCCTCCTTTCAGGTTGGTCAGCTGTTCGGCCTCGCCACCATCGGTGCGGATGAAATAAAGCTGGTTCTTCGCTTCCTTCTCCTCGCCGATCGGGTCACCGCGGTTTGAGAGGAAGGCCAAGTAGCGGGCGTCGGGCGACCAGCGAGGATGAAAGTCGCTCTTGGGCGAGGCCACAAATGGCCGGGCCGGGTGGCTGCCATCCGCTGCGACGATCCAGATGTTCGTATCGCGTGGCTTCTCCGGCTTCTTGGGGTCAGCAGGCTCGGTAACGACAAAGCCCACGAGCCTGCCGTCCGGTGAGGCCTGAACGTCGCTCAAGGTGCGAATATCCACGATGTCCTCAGGCTTCAGGGCGCGCTTTTCCTGAGCAGCCAGACGACAGGCGAGTAAAGCCGTAACCGCCAAAAGAAACCCCGCGCTTCGCAGAAAGTGTTTGTTCATCCCTGACCTCCCTCAATGATTTTCGGGCACGCCTGTTATCGCTCAGCAGATGACGTCCATTTCGAGCCCGAGCAGCGATGCGGCCTTCTCGAGTTTTCCTTGCACGTGTCCAATGCCGAGTGCGCAGTGGTGGGTGGGCCCCTGCGCGCACCAGGCATTCAGGAATTCCCGCGGGCCCAGCTTGAACCGCAGGCGGCTGTTGGTATTGCCGATTCTCAGGCGCTCGCCGGGGAGCGACTCGCCCTGCGCGGCCAGCACCTTCAGGCGTCCCTCCCGCGTTTCCGTCAGGCCGAGAATCGTGATGGGACCCTGGCGAACGCTTGCTTCCACGCTCACTCCAAACCCGCGCTTGCCGTGAAAGAGTCCCAGCCCGCGGAGGACCGGTTTGCCTTCCGCTATGTCGAGATGGAACGGCCCGTCGTGGCCCATGAGGACGAACCCTTCGCGGAAATCGAGGGCATAGATTTCCGTGAAGCTGCCGCCCGCGCCCAGCAGGTCCAGAATTTTCATGGCCAGGCAATTCTTCAGGTCGCCTTCCCCAGAGCAGGGAATGCCGCGCGCCGTGAGCAGCGAACACCCCACCGTCATGCCGGCGGCCAGTTGTTCATAGCGGTTCCCTCCCAGGCCGCGGTAGTAATACGCCAAGCCCGCAAGTCGGAAGTCATCCGACATTTTGTCCAGCGCCACGGCGACGCGGCAGGCCCAGCTCAGAGCCTCGGGCGACGGCTGGCGTGCCAGGGCGTCTGAGGGACTGTCCTCTGAGACCACGAATATCCGCCGCACTTCCTCTTCCTTACGCCGCGTTTCCGCGTCCGTTGTGGCTTCAAAGCGCTCCTCGAGGTCGCACATTTCCAGGACCTCAAGGTGGGTTCCCAGCTCAGCCTGGACCCGGGTGAAGTCGCTGTAAAGGTCCAGCATCCCAGGGTAGGTGTGGCCGAGGAACCCGATGTGAGCATTACGGAGGTTGCGCACCACGCCGGCCGCCTCGCACCACTCCCGGACCTCTTTCCAGGCGGACTCGCTCGGCTCCCGCACGTCCGGCTCGGGCTCTAACATGCCGGTGACGAGGTGGAAATCAATGCCCCCCCGTGCGAAGGCGCAGGAAATCTCCGGCACGCAACACGCTGAACAATTGGCCAGCCATTCGCCTGTGTCGGTGCGCGGATAATCGAGCGCCGCCCGCGGTTGCAGCGTCAGCACGACGACCGGAACTCGCGGGGCCTGGACCACCGGCAGCACCTGGGACGAGGTCGCGTAGGTACCCACATAACAAAAGATCAGATCAACGCCGGCGCGCAGGAAGGCTTCACCCGCCTGGACCGCGCTCTCGGCATCATCCACCAAACCGCCGCTCGTCACCACAGCCCATTCCCCCACCCGCTGCTCGACCTGACGCTGATAATTCTCCAGCCTCTCGCGCAAGCCTGGAAACTGCGGCCAGTACGCCGCCAATCCGATGCCAAAGACTCCGACGACTGCTTTTCCCCTTCTCCGCATGATTCCACCCCGTTCCGCAACCTACACGGGTCTGGTCCGCCACGGCCCCCCTGGCGAGATGAGCAGGTCGTTCCGGACGCGCCTGAGGATAGCAGAACTTGACAAGCCAATCCGAATTTGATGAATTGGCCGCGTCTTCAGGACTTCTGGAATACATCCGCGCGAGAGGAGCTGTCATGCCACGCTACGCGTTTCGACTCCGCATCAGGGCCGGCGCCGAGGCCGAATATGACCAAGCCCACAAGCAGGTGTGGCCCGACCTGCTGGCCAAAATCAAAGAAGCGGGAATTTCCGAGTACTCCATCTTCCGCCGCGGCCAGGATCTTCTCCTTTACCTGCACGTGGACGATTTTGAGCGCGCCTGGGCCATGCTCGACAAAGACCCGGTCAACCAGCGCTGGCAGAAGGAAATGGGCCCGCTGTTTGAGCCGGTGCCCGGCCTCCAACCGGGCGAGCGATTCGCCATGATGGAGGAGGTGTTTTACTTGGAGTAGGTGCGACTCCGCCGACTGCCGGACGCGTCGCCCCTGCTGCCGGGGCTGCCGACTTAAGTCTTTTGCCGCGGATGCCGCAGGGTACATGATCTTCTGCAATGGGCCACTCGGGTCGGCCCGGACATTAGGGTTTTGAATATCGGCCTAGCTAGGGTAAGATCAGAACGGGGTTGCAGAAATGGACATCAAGGAGCTACTGAGGCGTATTTTTCTGGTTGACCTGCTGAGGGGGTTGCGGCTGACTTTTTCCTATCAGCGCCCGGACGCCATTTGCACCGAGCAATATCCCCTGGAACGGCCTCCAGTAGCGGAGCGCTATCGCGGGGCTCCCCGGCTCAATAACCATCCCGAGACCGGCGAGACGCTCTGTATCGCCTGCAACCTCTGCTCGCTGGCCTGCCCGGAAAACCTGATTGTCGTGGGCTGGGCACGCACCGAGGACCGCAAGAAGCGGCTGACCACATTCACGTATGACTTGTCGCGTTGCATGTTCTGCGGGCTGTGCGAGGACGCGTGTCCGGTGGACGCCCTGGAGCTGACACAGGACTTCGAGATTGCCCACTACTCGCGCGAGGGGATGATCTGGGACCGCCAGGCGCTGGAGGAAGGGCCGCAGCCGACGAGGTACACGAGATAGGGATTAGACAATAGGGATCACCGGCGGCCGACCAGGGGCCGATGACATCGAATTACCAACCAATCCCCACCCCTCAATTCCATTAGTGGCGGGCTTTGGCCTGGGCATTTTGGAATTGCCCGTTGGCCCACCTTCGGGGCATCCTTCCGGGCAGCAATAAGAAATCAAAAATGAAAGGGAAAAGTAGCTAGGCAGGGTGCGCGCACCAGGTGCGGGCAGGCGGACACCTATCCTGGCGACGGGGAAGCACCTTCGACCTCACTCCGGAGCCTGGACGGCCTCCCTCAGGTATTCTACCCGCCGGACAGGTGAATGCCGGAGGCTACCGCTCCAGAGGCTGGAGACACCACTCCCCTCGCACACCTGAGAACTGTTCTCTGCCAAGGCGCGCAGGCGTGGCTCCCCCGCCTCGGCGGGGGAACCACGGCCCTATCACTATTTCTTCTTGGGAGGAACGACCGAATCTTTGAATGCCTTGGCCAGACGAAACTTCACAACGGTCTTGGCCGGGATCTTGATCGGCTCGCCCGTCTGAGGGTTGCGCCCCATCCGAGCCTTACGGTTGGCCTTCACAGCTTTGCCCAGGCCGGGGACGACGAACTGCCCGGTGCTCTTAGCCTCTCGGGTCGCTAGACCCACCAGCTCCTCCAGAATCCCCGTCATGACTTTCTTCTGGATGCCCGCTTTCTCCGCCAGGTGGGACACTACTTGGGATTTGGTCATCACTTTCGCCATTTGCTGCTCCTCTCCTTAACGCAAGGTTTTTGGGGTCCGTGACATGATAGCGCGGGCGACACTGTATGCAATTACAGCGGGCCTGTCAAGCCATTTTCGGCGGGTAGCCCCAAGCAAAGCCAGAAAAAATGCGGCTGCGCTCAAGCCCCGGCCGTGCTGGGGCCGAACGAGCAGGACAATTGAAAAGCTATTCAGGTTCCGCTATATTCCTTACGGGGGGCCAAAGGTGCCGATCTTCGAGTATAAATGCCGCGCTTGCGGGGCGAAGTTTGAAAAGCTCGTCGCCTCCTCTGCCGGCGAAGTCGTCTGCCGGGAGTGCGCAAGCCCCCGCGTCGAGAAACTGCTCTCCGTGTTCGCCGTCGCAGGGTCCTCGCGCCCGGAGACCTCTGTCGAGCCTGGCCCCTGCGGTGCGTGCGGGGCCCCACGGCGCGGCATGTGCCAAGAATAAATTGAATCACCCGCGAATTCCCAACCTACACCTGGGCACTTCGAGTTGGTCGAGTGAGGACTGGGTGGGCGTGTTCTATCCGCCGGGTGCCGCACCCTCAAGCTTTCTGGCGCACTATGCCCAGCACTTCGACACCGTCGAGGCGGACTCCACGTTCTACCGCATCCCTTCCGCATCCATGGTAAAAAACTGGCGCGAGCGCACTCCTCCTGGCTTCATCTTTGCGGCCAAGTTTCCCCAAGTGATTACGCACGAAAAGGTCATGCAGAACTGCGCTGGAGAGACTAAAGAGTTTCTGCAGACCATGGAATTGATGGGGGACAGGCTGGGGCCGTTGCTTCTCCAATTCCCTTACTTCAACAAGAAGGCCTTCGCCTCACAGGACGATTTCCTTCGGCTGCTCGAACCCTTCCTGGACCAGTTGCCTCGCAGTTTTTCCTTCGCGCTAGAAGTGCGCAACAAGTACTGGATCAACCAGAAACTCATTGAGGTGCTGCGGAAAAGAAAGATCGCCCTGGCGCTTCTCGACCACCCCTGGTTGACGCCCATCAGCGAACTCATCGCCCAGCAGGATGTCCTGACCGCTGACTTCACGTACATCCGCTGGCTAGGCGACCGCAAGGGCATTGAGGAGAAGACCAAGCATTGGGACCGCATCATCCTTGACCGCGAGGATGAGATGCAGACCTGGATTCCCGCCATTCGCCAACTTCTGCAGCGCGGTGTCCGCATCCTCGGATACTTCAACAACCATTACGCCGGGTTCGCTCCGGGCTCGATCGAGTTGTTCTACAAGGAATGGGAACGCATAAAACAGTAGGCAGTAAGCAGTAGGCAGTAGGCGGCAGACGGTAGACGGCACACAGGTCCTTTCCGTCGTCTACCCTCTACCGACTTCACGACGGATTGCATATGCGCCGTCCTATAATCCGCTTACTGAGAACCCACGAAGAATATTGCGCCTGCGAGCGCCTGCAGAAGACTGTTTGGGGCAATCTGGGCGTAGGCAGCGAAGTCATGAGTGTGACGCAGAAGTACGGAGGCGTTGTCCTGGGCACGCTCGTAGGCGCTAAAGTCGTGGGCTTCATTTACGCCTTTCTGGCCCGCTATCACGGGCAACTGATCCACTGGTCGCACATGATGGCTTTGGAAGCGGGCTATCGGGACAAGGGCCTGGGCTTCCGGATGAAGCTGGCCCACCGCACGCTCGCTCTCGAACGAGGCATCTCCTCCATCTGCTGGACCTACGATCCGCTGCAGAGCCGCAACGCCGCCCTGAACCTTCACCGCCTGGGGGCGCGCGCGGAAGAGTACGTGGCGAACTGCTATGGACATTTTCCCAGCGTCATCGAGAAGGGCCTGCCCAGCGACCGCTTCGTCGTCAACTGGCGGCTCGGCACCGCGCATGTGGAACGCTGCCTTAACGGAGAACCGCCACCCCCAGACCCCTCGCTACCGAGGGCCAATGAGACGCGGGTTAACGCGCGGGGATTCGTGGAAAACCGCAGCCTCCGTCTCCGCTTGCGTGAGCCGCGATTGCTGGTCGAGGTACCCGCGAACACGGACGAGATGCGGGTCCGGAATTGGCCACTGGCGCGGCGCTGGCGAATGGAGACCCGCAGGGTTTTTGGCTGCTACTTCCGGGCGGGCTATCAGGCTGTGGACTTCCTGCCCCCCAGCCCCGCGACCGGCGGCCGTTGCTATTATTTGCTTGCCCAAGGGTAGAGTAGAGGCGTCTTTACGCCGCCACTTACGGCGCCATCCGTCAACTGACGGACGAGATAAACTCGCTGCTACTTGCAACCGCCGCAAGCTCGACCTACAATCGCCGCGCTCATCATCGTCTATGGCGGAGGAGATCGTATTTACGCGCACGGCCCCGGTCGCCGAAGTGATCGAGCGTTGGCTCGGCGCGGCCTCCGTGTCCATCGCGGCTGCTCTTTACCGCCTGAACTCTCCCCGCCTGGCCCGGGCTGTCGAAGACGCGCTGAGCCGCGGTGTGCAGGTGCGCGTGTTGCTCGACTGCAATAAATACAGGGAGAGTGATGTCACGCGCGACTGGGCTGCGAACCGCCGCGTACCTGTCCGGCTTCTGTATGGACGGCAAGGACAGGGGTCGAAGATGCACCACAAATTTGTTATCCTTGATGCGAAAGTCGTTCTGGCCGGAAGCTATAACTGGACGCTGGAGTCTGAAGAACAAAACTACGAGAGTCTCCTCGTCCTCCACGACACTCAGGTGGTGGAGAATTACAGGAAGGAATTTGAGGCGCTTTGGCTGCAGGCAACTGAGCGGTAGCGTTGGGCCTTAACCCAGCACCTGCCCCGATAAATGGGGGCGCTACGGCTTCGGCGCTTCGAGAGGTCCACAACAGGCACGCCTATGGCAGAAAACGAACCTGAAAACGACCGCGATGTAAAGCCCACAGGCTACGAGTTCTACATCATGCGCCACGGGATTGCCGTCACACGCGGCAGCGCCGGCTTTTCCGACGATGCCAAGCGCCCGCTGACTCCGCAGGGCAAGCAAAAGATGCGGCAAATCTCCGAGGGGCTTAAGCGCGTCGGGTTCGATGTAGATTGGATCGTCTCCAGCCCCTTGGTGCGCGCCGTGGAAACCGCGGAGATCGTTGCGGAGACGCTCGGCTCCAACATTCCCCTGGATTTCTGCGAGGCGCTTCGCCCCGGTGGCTCCGCCGAAGCCTTGATTGCTTTTCTGGCCAAGCGCCCCGAGCGCAAGCGCGTGCTGGTGGTGGGGCATGAACCCGACCTCGGTGAGATGGCCGCGCGCCTGGTCGGCGCCGGCCGTCACGCCAACCTCCCCTTCAAGAAAGGCGGCTGCTGCCTCATCACCTTCGATGCTTTCCCGCCCAAATCCCCCGGCCGCCTCCTCTGGTGGCTGACCCCGCGCCTGATGCGTAAGCTGGCGTAAACAGCAAGCGTTGTAACGAGGGGAAAGAAAGAGTAGACTGAAACCTCAAAATCAAGCTGCCGGCTCGACGCCCATCCCCCTCCGGCTAGAAATCTTCCGGAGGGTGAGAGTCGTTACAAGGGGGACGGCACATAGAGTTTTCCCTGTCTACGGTCTACTGACTACCGTCTACCAGCTTTCCCGAGGCATCTCCCATGGCCGACGCAAAAGCCACAGCCCAAGCCGTAGCGCTGGTCCCACCCCGCGCGGGACCGCCACCCGCCCCGATAAATCGGGGCGAGACCTCCCTGCCTTCCGTTGCGGAAACACCCGTCAGCCGACAGCCGGAGCACCTTGAGGCGTGGAACAGTGTAAGAGAGTTGGCCCTGAAGCAATTGAACCGCTTCGCCTCCTTGGAGCCGAAGGTGTTGAGAGGCGACGATCCTGACGCCATTCATGATATGCGGGTGGCAAGTCGGCGCTTGCAACAGATGCTCGACCTGGCGCATCCCAAGCCCCGTCCGCGGGAGGTTCGGCGGCTGCGCCGCAGCATCCAGCGCTGCCGTCGCGCGCTCGGAGACGTCAGGAATTGCGACGTCCTGCTCGGTCGGGTGAGAATCTTCCTGAAAAGGAAACGCTCTGCGCGGCGGGAAGCCTGGACGGCTGTGCTGCACTACCTGCAGGCCCGCCGTTCGGAGAGTTTGCAGAAGGGGCTGCGCAAGTTGAGCAAGGTGAACCTGGCGATTTTCTACGTGAACATGAAGGAGTGCTTGGCGCAGGTCGGCTCCGCGCCCGTGCCCGGCCGTCATCTCCACGCTCTACCCCCGGCCGAATTGCCATCTCCCGGGCAATTCCCGGAGCGCCTGGCGCAGGTGCTGGAGGACGCCTGGAATAGGTTTGAGGAACAGATTGACCTCTCGCACCGCGACCCGCGTGGACCCGTCATCCATGGGGCGCGCATTGCCGCCAAGCACCTCCGCTACCTCCTGGAAGTCGTGCACGCCTTCGAAGTGCCCGGCAGCGTGGAGGCCCTCGCTTGGCTGCGCGACCTCCAGCAGCACCTGGGTGACTGGCACGACTTGGAAGTGCTGGAGCAAATGATGATCGAAATGATTGCGCGGCCCGACTTCCTGCGCGAGCACGTCCCGCTCGTCATGCAACTAGAGAAACTGGTCCTGCGGAACCGCGCGCTCAAGCAGGAGTTCCAGGAGCACTACTTTCAGATGACTGGGGACTCCGCGGACTTACAGCGCCTGAAGAACTGGGTGGGCTACCTGCTGGAATCGCCTTCCGCCGCCTTCGCCAGGGGTTGAGAGATTTCTGCCGCCTCCCCCGATTCCGCCTTCTCAGCCGTTTCAGGCCCCCCCTCCGTCGGCTGATCCGTCGGCTGAGGGGCGGGTGCAGGCTTCGCGGCCACGGGCATCTCGACCACCTTCGCCTGCCCGGTCTCCTCGGCCTCCGGGGGCGGCACGGCGATAGAAAAGAGCGGTTCGCGCGGCTCTCCGCTCAGGACGCGCGAGATCCCCGCCCGCAGGCGCCCAAAGACCGTACGGATATCAGGAGTAGCGTCGATCACCTCGAAGTTGTATTCCTGTGCGAGGGTGTCAAATTCGGCCAACAACGACGTCTGGTACTTGCGGAAACTCTCGTACATATCCTCGCTGGGGTGGAGGTCCATCCCGGATTCCCAGTAATCGAATCCCGTCGAGAAGACCACTCGGGGAATCAACTCGTCCACACCAATGCGAAGATAGAAGACCGCATCGGGTTTGAGGGCAAAATTGTAAGCGTTGCGAACCCAGCCAGGATCGACCCCACGAATAATGGCGCGCGCCATGAGCGAATAGGTGTAGCGGTCTGTGAGTACCACGAACCCGGAGCGCAGCGCGGGGACAATCTGGTGCTCGAGGCGGTCGGCGAAGTCAGTGGCGTAGAATAGGCTGAGGGTGATGCGACCCAAGGTGTGGCCTTCCTTAGCCTGCTGAATGCCCTTCCCGGCCAAGTCCGAGCGCTTGATCGCCGTGTCGAGGACCGCATGGCCCTGCTGTTCCAGCCAGGGCCTCAAAAGCCTGATCTGCGTGGACCGCCCCACGCCGTCGGTCCCCTCGATGACAATCAGCTTGCCGGTCAGCTCCGCCAAGTTCATCCCTGGCAGGACCACCCCGTAAGTTTCTCTCACGGCGCTACTCTCAATCGCTTGGCTTGCGCCAGCTTGGCTTTGACGATCTGCCGCATTTGCACCTGCTGGTCTTCAATGGGGAGCGTGGCATCAATGACGGTCAGGTCGAATTCCGTGGTCATCTTCTCGTATTCGTCCAGGATGCGATTCTGGAAAATCCCAAAACTCTCTTCAGGGTCTTCGCTGAGCCCCAGATCCATCCCGGCCTCGTAAAATTTCACCCCGTTGCGCCCGTCGAGAATGCGCTTCATGGCCACATCCAGGGGCACGCGAAAATAGAACGCTCCGGTGGGCTTTACCGCGAAACTGTAAAGCTCTCTCACCCACTTGGCGTCCATGCCCCGCACCACGTCCCGCGCAAAGGCGGTGTAGATATATCGGTCGCAAAGGACTACCGCGCCGGCTTTGAGCAGCGGGATAATGTTATGCTCCACCCGGTCGGCAAAGTCCGTGGCGTGGATCAGGGAGAATGTGCAAGGTGTGAGGACCTGCTTCTTTTTCCCTCGCTTGGTAGTCTCTTTGACCAGAGGCGAGGAATTCCACTCGCTGAACACCACGCCGTAACCCTCGGCTTGCAGCCACTGGTGGAGGAGCATGAGTTGCGTGGATTTTCCTGAGCCATCGATCCCCTCGACGATAAAAAGCTTTCCGGGAAAACGATGCTCACCGTACCGCTTCATGAGGGTACTCCGGGGACCAAGCAGCTTATTGAATCGTTACGGCATTAGTCTACCACACCGCCTACCCCCGGCGAAAGAGAAGGCAGGGCGAAAGGGAGAGGTGGGGGCCCAGCACCTTGCGCCCATACTATCCCATGATTTTTCAACTAGATGTGGGTGCGCAAAATCGTAACACCAGACATCCTTGACGATTTGCGGCTCACGCCGCCACATTTTTCGGGCTTGCAAAATTCTTCCCCACCTGCCAAGAATAGTCGGCTGTTGGCAGCCCCGCAGGGCATGCTATGGCATACTTCAAGCTCGCTTCCCCTGAAGCGGCGCTGAAAATAAGACTTACGGCCACTTCCATCGAGAGGCTTTTGGCTTTTGCCCTTTGACTTTCGAATTTCGCCCGGCTTAGGAGTTTAATGTCCAGACCCTACGACTGAGAGGCGTCTTATGAATCCCCGACGTTGGTTAAATGCAGTTCTGATATGCGGCTTCTTAGCTCTCTCCACACTCTGGGGGCAAGCCCCGGCTCCCAAGATTATCGACGCTCATCTCCATCACAACGGTGACCCGGCATTCCTTGAAAAGCTCACTGCCAAGCTGGACTCCGTGGACGGCCTGGCCCTCCTCATCACGGCGCCCAAGGACCTGGAAAGCGTTAAGGCCTTCATCGCCAAGCACCCAAACCGCCTGATCTGCAATGGCGAACTCAGCTTGGATGATCCTCTCGCGCTGGAACTGGTGGACCGCTTCCACGCGGCGGGTTGCCGCGGTTTGGGTGAAATCACTTCGCCGCTCAAGAACTATGACGACCGCAGCTACTGGCCCATCTACGAGCGGGCGGAGAAGTATCGGATGATCATCCTCTTCCACACGGGAATTGTGAACCGTATGCACCCCGAAATCCCGGCGGACATCAGCGTAGACCGCATGCGTCCTCTCACGCTGGACAACCTGGCGCGCCGCTTCCCTAACCTGACCCTTATCGGCGCGCACCTCGGCAATCCCGACTATGCCGACGCCGCGGAAATCTCGCGCTGGAATCCCAACCTCTACTTTGACCTCTCGGGTTCCTCGCTCATCAAGAAACAGGGTGATCCAACGTTCTGGAAGACCATCTTTTGGTGGTCGGGGGTGGTGAGCCCCCACACCCCTCCCGGCGCGCCCAACGCCTTCGAGCGCCTGGTGTTCGGCTCGGATGTTTTCAACGGCGAACTCGAGGAATTCGATCGCGAGCTGGAGCGCTACCACACGATGCTCGACGCCTGCGGGGTCCCCAAGGCCGCGCAGGACAACATCTTCGTCGGTACGATGTGGCGCGTGCTGAACAAGTAACGCCGGCTTTAGCTTGTCCTTCGGAGCTTCGCGGTTCGCGGCTTTTGTGGTGGCGCGCACGAAAGGACGGCGCAAGCGCGCCGAGATCTTCAGAATCCTGGTGAGCGAAGGAATTTCGGCTCAGGAAGCCTGCGCGGGGGCGGGATGCACGTGACGCTCAATTTCGACCGCCGCACCGGAGCGTCTCTCAACTTCCAAGTCGAAAAAGTTCTGCAGGTTGAGCCAGAACTCCGGGTTAGTGTGGAAGTAGCGCGCCAAGCGTAAGGCCGTGTCTGCAGTAATGCGGCGCCGCTCGTGAACGATCTCACCGATGCGGGTCGCCGGCACGTGAAGGTCCAGCGCCAGCTTATTGATTGTAAGGCCGAGTGGTTTCATGAAATCTTCGCGCAGGATTTCGCCCGGATGGATGGGGGGCATCAGATTTTCGGATTTGCTCACTACAATTCCTCCTCAGTGGTAGTCGACCTTTGTCCCGCTCAGCCGCTCGATATCGCCCTGAACGGTCTTGAGTGTGGGGTCGAGCGCCAAGGCGCGGCGGTAAGTTTCCAGGGCAGGTCCCGCCAGGCCCATCTGGTCCTCGATGCGGGCCTTCAAGACCTCGAGGTGAGAATCAACGAAGGTTCGCTCCGCCCGAGGAACTTCTTCCAGGGCTTCCGGATATCGCTCGCTCACGTAAAGCGCGCGAGCCAGGCCAAAGTGCAGCAGGCCGTTCAACGGATCCGCTTGGATCCCGTGACGATAGACTTGCTCGGCACGAGCCATCTCGCCACGGGCTTCAAGCTGTATCCCCAGGGCATAATCTCGCTCCGCGACAGCCTCGCGGCCAATTTGGATCAGCAAGAGTGCTGCTCCGGTCACCACGCCCAGGCTCGCCCCCAGACGCCAGGCGGAGCCCCAGCGCGGCCCCGGCGAGCCGTTAGGCCCCGACCGGGCTCCCGTGCTTGAAGCCGAATCGGGAGGGCCCAGCATCTCGAGCACAGCCAGCAGCGTAAACATCAAGATGAAAGTGGGGGGAATCGCGAATTGAAAGTTAAACAGCGAATCGACCAGAATGGCAGTTATTCCGCCGACGCTGGCAGCCAACCAGAGGCGCGTGGCGCCCGTGGCAGCCCGTATACGCTTCATGCAGACCCAAAGGAGCCAGCCCCACGCGAGTAGTCCGAGCACTCCTGTCTCGAGCAGGAACTGCAAGAGGTCATTGTGAAGCTGCCCCGTGTTGGTCCAATGCCGGAGCATCTCCGGGTGACCGGCCAGGGCTCGCGCTTGCAAGTCCAGGAACCGCAACTGAAAAGTCGCCCATCCACCGCCCAGAATCGGATGCTCAGTAAACATCGGCCAGGCGGCCCGCCAGAGAAACACGCGCCCCTCCAAGTGCCGAATCCAGGCGTTCAGGTGTTCCCGCCACACTCCCGAAAAGAGGACCAGGCAGACAAGCCCGGGAAGCACGCCGTGCAGGTTTTCATTTCCAAGAAACCCTCCGGCGCGGGCGGCTTGCCGTTCGGGACTACCGAAAGCCCGTCCCGATTCCCTCTTCAAAACCACAATGGCCGTCACCAGGCCTGCTGCCAGCCCGATCCACGCACCCCGCGAGCCTGTGCCGACAATCGCGGCGAGCATCACCGCCACCGCCCCGCCCCACGCGACTCGAGCTGCCAGGCGCGAGGAATGAACTGCCAGTGCCGCTCCCAGGAACACCGTCGCTACAAGGTATCCCGCCACAAAATTCGGGTTCCCGAAAGTGGCGTAGACCCGCATGCGTGCTACCATGCTTCCCAAGTCGATGCTGAATCCGCCGAAGAGCAAAGGGTCGTGGCCTGCCCATTGCAGAGCGGCGACGAGCGCCACGGCGGTTCCACCCAGAGCACTCAACAAGTAGAGGCGACGAACTTCCCTTTCCTGACTCTCAACTGTCCAGCCCATCAGGAGCAGGGCCCAAGCCGGGCCACAGAGGAAATAGACCGATTCGCGCAGGCTGAAGGCAGGAACAGGGCTATTAACGCTGGAAATGAGTACAACCAGGGCCAGCAAAAACAGAGGCCAAGCCATCCTGCCGGCGGACGGCCGGCTCACCGTAGACTTCTTCAAGAGGGCGCCCAGAATCCACGCCGCCGCCGCCACAATGATCACGGCCTCGCTAAGAACCTTTTTCGGGTAGGTGAACTGCTCGCTGAAGCTGCGCGAGAAGATTAGAGGCAAGATCGAAAGCAGTCCTGCCTCAACCAGGACCTTGCCGGCAACGGCCAGCCAGGCGAGCGGGCGATTCATGTGGGGATTCTACAACGGGTCTGTGGCGCATGTCCCGCTTCGCGGTGTTCAACTCGTCGACTTTTCAACTCCTTCGATCCGTCAGCCAACGGAGAGAGTTCGAGAATTTGAAGCGTCGAAGCAGGAGGCCGGTCGCAATCAGTGCAGTGCTTTGCGAAGAGATTCCACCATCTGCTGGCTGTCGGCAGGGAGCAGCGAGGCGGCGACGAAATTGTAAGTCTTGCCGGAATTAAGGATTACGTGGAAGGTGCCGGTATTCACCCCCAGGATGGTATTCACATCAATTTCCTTGATATCTCCCGAGGCCAGAGAAAAAACTTGCTTGCCTCCTTCCTGGTAACTCAGCTTTCCCCCCGCGAAGGCCAACGTTCCCTTGGGCTTGTTGGAGCTCTGGAAAAGCGTGGCCGCGTCGCCGAGGTTGTAGACCTGAAACTGCTGGGACTCCCCTGTCTGCGGGACGGCGGTAGGAGTCGCAGTGGGCTCGGGGGTGGGAGTAGGGGCCGGCACCGGAGCCGGTGCGGGTGTGGGCGCTGCGGGTGTGGGCGGTGCAGGTGTGGGCGCCGCGGGTGTCGGCGGTGCGGGCGTGGGTGGCGCAGGTTTGGGCGGCGCAGGCGTGGGCGGCGATGCGGACGCAACGATCGTAAAGGGCGTTTCCGCCACGGAGCTGGCGGGATTGCTGACGTGGAGGCTGGTTGTTCCGGCCGCGGCGCTGCCGCCTATCGCCAACTTCGCTTCAAGTTGGGTGGCGCTGATCCGCCGCGTGGAGAGCACACGCACAGCCGGATCAGTGAACGACACGTAGGCGCCCCGCGAGAAATTTCGCCCGTCAATCATCAGCGTTACTTCCTCGCCGGCCGCTGCCTGGGTTGGCTTGACCTGCTGGATCTCCGGCGTCGCTTGGGGTGATACGGCAGTCTCTGCTTGCGCGGCGGCTGCCGCAGAACCCGCAGGCGCGAGGCTCGCGGTTAGCACGGCGAAAATAAAGAACCCTGGAACCTTCCTCCGTGTCTTTACACTTGCAGGGTTTATTTTCCGCATGGGGACCCGTCCGAATCTCCAATAGGCTCTGAATTAGCTGTGGGCATCATAGGCAGGCCAGCGGAGCAAAGTCAAGGCGGGTCAAGCGCCGAACCCGCCCCTGCGCGGCTGGCAACTGCCGCCTCGACGGTTGAGCATTACTTTCTTCTGATCCTTGAATGTCGCGGCGGGCAACAAGTTGCCAGGGGGTCGAGGCATGATTTGATCCAGGTCAAGCCCTGTTTGGCAAGGAGCAGTCGCTTATGAACGAGGGCTTTTGTGTCCGGAAGGAGCGAACGCCGCGGCAGACCCCTTGGCTGCCGGGGCGTGGGGTGAACTCTTCACCGCCGCGCTGATCTTCTCCGCCTTGATGATCCCGCTGCCTTCCTTGATGGTGAGAATCTGATTGGCTTCGAGGTTGGTGAAGCGTTCGATCTTCTGGGTGGTCGGCCATTTCACTTCGATGGCGTCCACCTGTTTGGCCTGTCCCAGGCCGAAGTGAAGGCGCAAGTCGCTTTGCGACATCACGCTGGTCCCACAATGGACTTCGTCGATTTGAGCGTGCTTGCCTGTCACGACGCGCACTCGCGCCCCGACCGCCGTACGATTGCAAACCGTTCCCAGCAGCTTGATCTTGATCCAGTTGTTCTTGTTTCCGCCGTCGTTCCGCAGTAGCGAGGGCAGGTCGTTCATATTGAGGATCAGCACGTCGAGATCGCCGTCGTTATCGTAATCGCCGAAAGCGCAGCCGCGGCTGGCGAAGCGCGCGCTGACCCCTGGCCCCATCTGGGCCGAAACATCCTTGAACCTCCCATTGCCTTGATTCCTATACACAATACGCGGCGTCTTGAATTGCGTGTCGAGATTGTAGTTCACGATTTCCGGATAGACGTGTCCTGTGACGTGGAAAATGTCCGTCCAGCCGTCGTTGTCATAGTCCATAAACCCGGCGCCCCAGCAGACGTACTGCGTATTCACCCCCAGCCCGGCGACGAAGGTTACGTCCGTGAATGTCCCGTCCTGGTTGTTGTGATAGAGGTCCGGCGTGTCATCGGAGAAGTTCGTCTTGAAAATGTCCAGCCAGCCGTCGCAATCGTAGTCGGCCACTCCCAAGCCCATGCCGGCTTGTTCCTGTCCGTCCTCGTTGTAGGCGCACCCGGCCATCACGGCGATGTCCGTGAAAGTCCCGTTGTGATTGTTATGGAACAAGATGCTCGGCTCGGAGTCCACGGCGACGTAAATGTCCGGCCAGCCGTCGTTGTCAAAATCATAGGACACGGCAGTGATGGAGTAGCGCGGCCCGGGCTTCAGAATCCCCGCTTTCTCTGAAACGTCGGTGAAGGTGCCGTCACCGTTGTTGTGATAGAGAATGTTCATCCCGCCCGGCAGGCCGCGCGGGCCGCACATCACGGGAATACTTTTCCACTGGCAATAGCCGGTCTGACCGGGTACGGGGACCGTGGAAAGGTCCAACTCGATGTAGTTGGCCACGAAGAGGTCCAGAAACCCATCGCGATCGTAGTCGACCCAGGTGCAGCCGGAGCCCCAACGCACCCGCTCCTCCCACAGCCCCGCCTTCTTCGTGACGTCCGTGAAGGTTCCGTCCCCGTTGTTACGCCAAAGGACGTTGTGGCCCCAGTAGCCGCAGAAAAGGTCGTCCCAACCGTCGTTGTCGTAGTCGCCCACGCAGACGCCCGTGCCCCAACCCGTGCGTCCCAGGCCGGCTTTCGCAGTCACATCGGTAAACGTCCCGTCGCGATTGTTCTTGAAAAGGTGCTGGGTGGGCTCCTTGCCGTCGGGATAAGGTTCCTCGCCGGGCAGGCGCACCCCATTCGTCAGGTAGATGTCAATCCAACCGTCCTGGTCATAGTCAAAGAACGCCAGGCCGCTGCCCTTCGCCTCGATGATGTATTTCTTGCTTTTCACCCCGCCCCAGACGTTGGTCACGGTCAGACCCGCCTGCTCGGCTACGTCCACAAATGTTACCGGTCCCGCAGCTGCGGGGTTTTCAGGATTAGGGAGCGGGGCGGCCTGAAGCTTCAGTGGCCCCGTCCATCGCCAAAGAGGGGTAGTAAGGGCTTCCAGGAGTTTCGATCCCAGCAGGACGGCCGAAGAGCCCAAGAGATAACGGCGAGAGAGTTTCATTCCAGGTTTGTGGAGCCGTACGAAATGACTCGCGGCTGCGTAATGCCTCCCCAGGGTTGAAAAGACAGCTCAAATGCCGAGCCCCAGCGTAGAACTTCATTATACTACACAGCCGCTTTCCCCTTCGGCATCGGACACGGGGCCGTCATCCAACGGTGCCGCTACTACCCGGAATCGCTCCTCTCCGGTATAATTACGCCTTCGGGCTTTTACAAACCTGGAAGCGAAGGGGTACGAAATGCGCCAAATCATTGGAGCGATTTGTTGGTGTGCCGTGCTGGTTGGCATCACGAGCCTCGCAGGGTCATTCAGAGCTACAAACGCCTGCGGCACAAGGGGTGAGGCTGGCCTCGCTCCCGAAGTAAGCTCCCAACCCGTCAAAGCCGAGACGGTGGAGTACAAGAGCGGAAACGAAACGGTTTCGGGGTATCTCGCACTTCCCGGCTCGCCGGGACAGCATCCGGCGCTGGTAGTGATTCATGAATGGTGGGGCCTGAATGACTGGGTCAAGGAAGAGGCGCTCAAGTTGGCCGGGCAGGGCTATGTGGCACTGGCCGTGGACCTCTATCGCGGCAAAGTCGCTTATGACCCGCAGATGGCTCACGAACTCTCGCGGGGCATGCCCCAGGATCGCGCGCTCCGCGATTTGAAGGCGGCCTTCGATTACCTCGCGGCGCGGCCCGAAGTGAACCCGAACAAGATTGGCTCCATCGGCTGGTGCATGGGAGGCGGCCTGTCACTTCAACTCGCCATCAACGAGCCCCGGCTGGCCGCCTGCGTCGTGAACTACGGCGCCCTGCCTACCGATCCGCAGGAAATCCAGAAGATTCACGCTCCCGTCCTGGGAAACTTCGGCGGAGACGATCGCGGCATCCCGCCGAGCGCCGTCGAGACATTCCAGAAAGCGATGCAGGCGGCGAACAAGACGATTGACGTGAAGATCTACCCGGGCGCCGGACACGCCTTTGAGAACCCCAACAACAAGCTCGGTTACCGCGAGGCAGATGCCCAGGACGCCTGGGCGCGCGTTCTGGCGTTTTTCAATAGAACCATCAAGTAGGATCAGAGTTCGAGAGCGGCCCGTATTCGCGACTGCACGGCCTGTAGGTCCGGGTCGGAAAGACTCCCGATCCTCATGAGAATGAGTTCCGGGGAGAGCGTCGCGAGCCAGGAAGTGACGACAGAGGGTTTTAGGAGCCCGCATTCCCGCCATCTCACCAGCAGCAGGTTTGTGACGCCGCGTCGAGCGCGAACATTGCTGGTGATGGCCGCCACGATGATTTTACCTTCGGATCGGAAGAACCGCTCGCCGCTAAGCACCAGGGCGGGACGAGCCTTAGACGATGTGAGTTCCGCGAACGGGAATGGCACCAAAACGACACTACCGCGCTTTACGCTGGTAGTGCGTTTTCCAGTCGTCATAGATCGCGTCCTCGGGGTTGTCCCACAAGGCCTTTAGCGCTGCTCCAGCAAGAGCGTTCCAGGCGTGCCGCTCCTCGGACCCCATAGTTTCCCGAAGAGCAACGCCCGCGATTCCCGGAGGTCTCCGGCTGCCATTTTCCCAGCGGGTAACAGTGGCGCGGGCGACGCCCAGACGCCGAGCTAACTCCTCTTGCGTCAAGCCCATCCCCAGGCGGATTAAACGGATATTTCTAGCGGTCATGTACCAATGGTACCAGCAAATCGAAGCGCCCTCAATCGCGACTTGGTTGGCAGGGTCACTCCTGCGCTATAGCTTCCGGAACATCAGGGCCTTCTTGACTTCACCGATGGCGCGGGTCACGTTGATGCCTCGCGGGCAGGCATCCACGCAATTGAAAATCGTCCGGCAACGCCACACGCCGTCCCGGGAGTTGAGGACTTCCAAACGTTCTTCCCCTCCCTCATCGCGGCTGTCGAAGATGAATCGGTGAGCGTTGACGATGGCCGCAGGCCCCACATACTCGGCGTTCCCCCAAAACGATGGGCAGGAAGTTGTGCACGCCCCGCAGAGAATGCATTTCGTGGTGTCCTCGAACCGCTCGCGTTCCTCCACGGACTGCCGCCGCTCCTTTTCCGGCTCCGGAGAGTGGGCAATGAAGTAAGGCTTCACGCTTTTGTATTTATCCAGGAAAACGTCCATATCCACCAGCAGGTCCTTGATAACGCGGAAACCTCGCATGGGCTCTACGGTGATTTTCCCGCCCAGGTTTTTCAGGAGCATCTTGCAGGCCAGGCCGTTCCTTCCGTTGATGAGCATGGCGTCCGAACCGCAAATCCCATGCGCGCAGGAGCGCCGATAGGTCAGCGTGCCGTCGATGTACCACTTCACATGGTTGAGAGCATCGAGAAGCCGGTCCGTGGGCTCCGCCTCGATTTGATACTCTCCCCACCAGGGCTCGTCGCCCTTTTCAGGATTGAAGCGCTTAATCTTGAGGACTACCTTCATGCTGCCTCGCGTGTCATACAAGCAAGAAAATCGAAATTCGAAAAGCGAAAATCGGCAGGCCATGGAGCAGCGCGTTCAAGCCCGAATCCGTGCGCGGGGCCTTGCGCCGGTTGGGACCACTTGCCAGTCGATCTTCGCTCCTCCCCCAGCTCACCAGCCTCGTTCCGTCCGGCGATTTTCGAATTCCCATTTTCCAATTCCGCTTTTCGCTTTTCGATTTTCGAGTTTCGAGTTTCCAGTTTCCAGTTTCTAGTACTTTCGCTCTTTGGGTTGGAACTTCGTAATCGTCACGGGCTTATATTTGAATTCAATTCCCTTACTCGACTTATAGGCCAGAGTGTGTTTCAGCCAATGCGGGTCGTCGCGCTTGGGAAAATCTTCCCGGTAGTGCGCGCCACGGCTTTCCATGCGGGCCAGAGCGCTTTCCACCAGCACTTCAGCGAGATCGATTAAACCGCCCAGCTCGATAGCCTCCAGGAGCTCCGTGTTGTACTTCTTACCGCGGTCATCAACTTTGATGTGGCGGTGACGCTCGCGGAGCTCCCGCAGTTTCTCGCGCATCGCCGTCAGGCCCTGTGCGTCGCGGAAGACGGAGGCCTTGTCCATCATCTCGTTCTGGAGAGTTTCGCGGATATCGGCGGCTCGCTCCTTGCCCGGAGAAGCCAGCAAATCATTGATCAGGACCCGCGAGGGCTCGTCGGCCCCCGCCGGCAACGGAGCCCAATCGTTTTCGCGCAGGAACTTCGCGGCGTGACGCCCCCCGCGCCGGCCGAAGACGAGAATATCCACCAGCGAGTTCGTCCCCAGGCGGTTCGCGCCGTGCACGGAAACGCAAGCCGCTTCTCCGGCTGCGTAGAATCCCGGCAGCACGGTGTTCTTTTCGTCCATCACCACTCGGCCGTCCAAGTCGGTCGGAATCCCCCCCATGGCGTAATGTGCCGTGGGCTGGATGGGGACCGGCTCCGTGAGCGGTTCAAGGCCCAAGTAGGTGCGGACGAACTCGGTGATATCGGGCAGCTTCTTGTCCAAGACCTCTTTGCCGAGGTGGGTGAGGTCGAGATGGACGTAATTCTTGCCTTCGATTCCCCGCCCTTCGCGGATCTCCTGGTAAATGGCGCGTGAGGCAAGGTCGCGCGGCGCCAGATCCAGCAGCGTGGGCGCGTAGCGTTGCATGAAGCGCTCGCCAGTACGGTTCCGTAATATGCCGCCTTCGCCGCGGGCCGCCTCGCTGAGCAGGATACCCATCTTGTAGATGCCGGTGGGGTGAAATTGGAAAAACTCCATATCCTCGAGCGGGATGCCCCGCCGGTACGCCACGGCCATGCCGTCGCCCGTCAGGGCCAGGGCATTCGACGACACACGGTACATCCGCCCGCAGCCTCCCGTGGCGAACAGCACCGCCTTGGCCTGGAAGGTATGCAGTTCGCCGGTGGCCATGCACAGCGCCACCACGCCCGCGCAGCGCCCCTGCTCGATCAAGAGGTCCAGGACGTGATACTCGTCGAAGAAGTGGACCTGATGTTTGATGCATTGCTGGTAGCAGGTTTGTAGAATCATGTGCCCGGTGCGGTCGGCGGCGTAGCAAGACCTGCGCACGGGGGCTTTTCCGAACTCCTTGGTATGGCCGCCGAAGGGCCGTTGCGCAATCTTCCCTTCCGGAGTGCGGCTGAACGGCAGGCCCCAGTGTTCCAAGTCGTAAACCGTTTCGACGGCCTCGCGACAGAGGATCTCCGCCGCGTCCTGGTCCACGAGGTAATCGCCGCCCTTGACGGTGTCGAACATGTGCCATTCCCAATGGTCCTCTTCCATGTTGCCTAGCGCCGCTCCAATGCCCCCTTGTGCCGTGCCGGTGTGCGAGCGCGTGGGGTAAAGCTTGCTCAACACCGCCACGTGGCCGTGGCCGGCCAGTTGCAGGGCCGCCATCAGCCCCGCGCCTCCCGCGCCGACAATCACCGCGTCATAACGTTGGGTCATATTCAAGAACTGAAACTAGGAATTAGAAACTGGAAACTCGAAACTAGAAACTGGCCGCTAGTTTCCAGTTTCCGATTTCCAGTTTCACCTGTCGACCTTTGGCTTTCGCCTTGTGCGCTCACTGTCCCACGGGATGAAACGTCAGGATGACCAGCGATCCGAGGGCCAGGAAAATAAAACCCAGAACGTAAAGCGCGGCCAGGGAAGCCACTCGCCAGCCGCGGCCTGCGATGTAGTCATCGACCAGGGTGCGCACCCCGTTCAGGCCGTGGAGCAGCGCCAGCCACAACATCACCAGATCGTACGTCCGCCAGAAAGGGGTCGCGTAACGCCTGGCCACAAACTGATAGTTGATGACTTCAATGTTGTTTATGATATGCATGATGGCCAGATGCAGAAGCGCCATCAGGAGCAGGACCAGGGCCGACACCCGCATGAACAGCCAAGCGTAGAGTTCAAACCCGCTTTCCGGTTTGGCTCGCCCCGCTCCGTTCATCCCTGCCTCCCTACTTCAGAAGGAAATCGAGCATATAAATCGCCGTGGGAATGTAGATCAGGGCAAACACCGCGGCCACCGCGTAGACCAGCTTCTTGTGAACGACCGTCGCTGCCGGCCAGAAGTCGACGATGATGATCCGGATGCCGTTCAGCGCGTGGTAAAGCACCGCGCCGGCCAGCAGCACTTCGCTCACGCGGAACACGGGATGGCGGTACAGCGCCATCGCCCGGTTATAAAGATCGGGGCCCCAGCCAATGAGCGCGGTGTCCACGATGTGAACCAGGAGAAACAGAAACACGCCCACGCCGGTCACCCGGTGCAGGATCCAGGACCAGTGCCCCGCCCCTCCCCGATAGGTAAGGTACTCCTGCGGCTTCAACATGCTGATGTGCCCTTTGACTTTCCCTAACCCCACAACCCCACTCGGCATCCTACCGCAATCCTCCGCACTGACGCAATCGCGCCAAGCGCCAATCGACATGGGGTGTGGGAGATGAAAGTGAGGGCCGCTGGCCGTGCGGAGCTACGAGTGATGACGCGCGGCGATGCGTTCGGGGCAAAGAGCCTTGCGCTTCTTTTTACCTACTTCCGGGTGCCTACTTCCTATTCACGCTCTCAGGCCGGGAGGTTTCATCCCTTCGCTCCCTGATTGTCGGCGGCGAGGACACGGGCATCGGCTTCGACGCCGTTGCGCCTCAAAGTCTGCCGGATCAACTCGCCGGCGGCGGAGGCGTTCCCTCCTCGCGGGACAAAGGCCAGGATGGAAGGCCCCGCGCCGCTCAAGCACACTCCCAGCAAATCGGATAGTTGGAGGCTGAGGACGTCCGACAAGCCCGGCACCAAAGGGGCGCGATAAGGCTGATGCCAGCGGTCCTCAAAGAAGTCGTGGCGAAGGTCCGTCTTGCCGGAAAAAAACTGGGACGCCACGACGACCGCTCGCTGCAAGTTGTGTACTGCGTCAGCGCGGGAATAGCTTGGGGGCAGGACCTTGCGGGCCTTTTCTGTGGGCAGCGCGTAGCTGGGAACGACCAGAACCAGTTGGAGAGTTTCCGGGACCGGGCAGGAAAAGGCAAGGACGCGTTCCCGCAGCTGCACCGCGACGGTTAACCCACCCAGCCAGGCTGCGGCGACGTTATCCGGGTGGCCTTCGCGGCGCGTGGCCAGCGTGATCAACTCCTCATCAAACAAGGCGCGATCGGCCAGCCAGCGGGCCGCCGCCAGCCCGCCCACAATAGCCGCCGCGCTCGAACCCAGACCCACACCCACGGGGATCTCATTTTGGATTTCCAGGTCGAAGCCGTGAGGGTGGCCCCAACTCTCGAGCGTTTCCCGGATCGTCGTAGCGACGAGATTGGTGGCGTCGGCAGGGACTCGTTCGGGGTTCACACCGGAATAGCGGACATTCACCGCATTATCACCACGCCGGGTCACATGAAGCTCCAGGTATAGGCTGAGCGCCAGCGCTGCGGAGTCGAACAAACACCCCAGGTTTGCACTGGTGGCGGGGATGCGCACGGAAATTCGCTCAGACACGGTCACCACACCTCGTCGAGCCATCAGTCGTCAGCTATCAGCTTTCAGCAAACAGTTCCAGCCTGCAGATGGCTGAACGCTGATAGCGTTCGGAAGTGCCAGCGGCGTCGTTGGCGCAGCACTCTTGTCGAAACTCCCGCTCAACAAAATTCTCGGCTTGCGCCTCCGGCGATGGCGGGCAGGAAGAGAACCTCGTCGCCGTCCTGGAAAGTGTACTGCACGCCGCCCAGGAAGCGAATGTCCTCGTCGTTCACGTAGATATTCAGAAAAGGACGAGGACTACCATCGCCCTTCGTGAGGGCGTTCTTGATACCCGGGAATTGCTGCTCGAGGCCGTCGAAAAGCTCTCGAAGATCGTGTGCGGCGACGTTTAGCGCCGCGCTCCCACCCGTGAATTTCTGGAGTGGAGTGGGAACATGAACCGTTATGGGCAATGCAACCTCCCTGCGAGGGGGGGCCAGGAAAAATCAAAGGTCAAAGTTCAAAAGTCGGAAGCACACAGAGGCCAGCCGACCAAGGAACGCAAATCGTGTCTGAAGACAAGCAGGGCCGTTCGCGTCAAGAACCTAAACGGCGGCTGCGGACGTTAGGCTCAAGTACCGTTCCTCGAAATCCGCCAGCTTGGGCCGAATCGTCTCCGCCTCTTCCAATTTTCCCGCCAGCGCGCCCACGGTCTTCAGACCGTTCCCGGTAATTGCCAACACAATCGACTCCTCGGGATTCAGCCGCTGCTGCCGGAGGAGCTTGCGCGCCACCGCCACGGTTACGCCGCCGGCGGTCTCCGTGAAAATTCCTTCCGTCTCAGCCAGCAGGCGGATACCTTCGACGATCTCCTCGTCGCTCACGTCCTCGCCGGCGCCTCCGCTCGAGAGGATGGTCTTCACGGCGAAATACCCGTCGGCGGGATTGCCGATCGCCAGAGACTTGGCGATCGTGTTGGGCTTTTGCGGCTCGATTTCTGACGTGCCGCGCTTGGCCGCAGTCGTAATCGGCGAACAGCCCGTTGCCTGCGCACCGAAGAAGCGCGTCGTGACGGGCTCCACCCAAGCAAGCTTCTTCAGCTCTTCAAATGCCTTATGAACCTTGGTGATGAGCGACCCGCCTGCCATGGGCACCACAATGCTCTGCGGCAGGCGCCAACCGAGCTGCTCGGCGATTTCATAGCCCAGCGTCTTCGAGCCCTCGGCGTAGTACGACCTCAGATTGACGTTGACGATTCCCCACGAATACTTCTGCGCAATCTCCGAACAGAGTCGGTTCACCTGGTCGTAGTTGCCGCCGATCCGAACCAGTGTGGCTCCGTACACCTGCGTCGCGACGATTTTTTCCGGCTCCAGGTCAGCGGGAACAAAAATGAAGGTCTTGAAGCCGCCGGCCGCCGCTTGCGCGGCCACCGCATTAGCCAAGTTCCCCGTGGATGAGCAGCCCACGGTATCAAACCCGAACTCCCGCGCCTTATTCAACGCCACCGCCACCACGCGGTCCTTGAAGGAGAGCGTGGGATGGTTCACCGCGTCATTCTTGATGTAGAGTTCACGCACACCCAAGGCTTGCGCCAGGCGCTCGGCCCTTACCAGCGGCGTGAAGCCCGTCTCCCGGCCCACCTCGGGTTCGCCGTTCACTGGCAGAAGTTCCCGGTAGCGCCACATATTGGGCGCCCGGGAAACAAGATCGCCCGGCCGCAGATCGGCCCAAAGCCGACCGTAGTCGTAAACAACCTCCAGCGGCGCCCAACAGTCTTCACAGGCAGCCAGCGGCTCCAGCGGAT
>Ga0209777_10001919_pt1 | contig 28568 bp, 20 predicted proteins | sample FrelakmetHBP12HB_FD_187147 | JGI IMG/M metagenome (GOLD analysis project Ga0209777, IMG submission 187147) | Freshwater lake sediment microbial communities from the University of Notre Dame, USA, for methane emissions studies -HBP12 HB (SPAdes)... | ecosystem: Environmental > Aquatic >...
TGTCGGCGCGGGCCGGCTTGGCGTCGGAGGGCCGGAACTCGCCGCCTCCAGACCGGTAGATGGATGTCGACACCGTGGCCGGACGCGGCGCGCCAGCCTCCGGGGGCGGCGCGGCCGGAGCCGACGGGACGGCGGCCGCTGCGCCCGGCGCCGCTGCGAGCCGCGTCAATGCGGCGTCCGTCTGCGCTGCCGGGTGCACGCCTTCGGCCACCGACACGTCGCTCCTCAGGGGCAGGGCGCTTGCGTTGGCGAGGGTAATCCAGTCGGGCGCCGGCTCGCGGTACGGCTCCTTCTTCAACGCCCGCGGGTTGTCGATCGCGTAGACGTTGTAGTCGCCGTTCTCGTAGTAGGTGACGAGCATCCGGTCGGCCTGGCTCGCCCACGAGATGGCCGGGGACAGGTCGGTGATGCCGGTGATCCCCGTGTACGCGTTGGTCAGCTGATAGAGCTGCTGTGCGCCCAGGTCGTAGAGGAAGACGTTATCGATCCCCGAACGATCGGACACGAAGGCGAGCGACTGGCCGTCCGGGGACCACACGGGATTGATGTTCTTGCCTCGCTCCATCCCGGGCAGCACGCGGATCGAGTCGCCGTCGAGATAGTACAGCGCGATCCGCATGTTGCCGAAGCGCAGGATGTCGAAGTCGGTGGCCGGGCCGCGGTCGGTGGTGAACGCGATGGTGCGGCCGTCGGGCGACCAGGCGGGCATCAGGTCCGCATATCGGTCGGTGGTCAGCCGGCGCAGGTTCTGGCCGTCAGCGTCCACCACGTACAGGTCCGACCAGCCGCCATCAAAGCCCGTGAACACGAGCTGCCGGCCGTCCGGTGACCAGGCGGGGTTGGTGATCGCGTCCAGGCCGAGCCGGTACTGCGCCACGATGCGGCCGTGCGGCACGTCGAGGATCACCAGGTTGTCCTGGTCGCCGCTCTTCGCCGCGAACGCGTAGGAGGCGCCGTCGGGCGACCAGGCGCCCGTCGAGTTGATGAACCGCAGCGTCTCGAAGTTGGGGTTGATGGACGAGCGCACCAGCCGCCGCAGCACGTGGCCCGAGTCGGCGTCGGCCAGGTACAGGTCCACGAAGAAGAAGTCGCGCTCCGAGAGGTACGCCACCTCCCGCCCATCAGGGGAAATCTCCGGCGCCACGTGGAGCGTGCCCTTGGCGGTCTTCTTGGTCAGCAGCGCCCGCGCGAAGTGGCGCGCGCGCTGGTGCTCCGCCAGCTGCGGCAGGTACATCGTCTGCACCGCGTCGCGCCAGTCATCGGAGAATTGGTCCAGTGACTCGCCCAGCACCCGCCGGAACGCCTTGTCGACGCCCCCGGCCATCGTGCCGTGGAGGATCGCGCCGATCGCCTCATCGCCCCACCGCTGGCCGATGTACGCCCAGATCGAATGGCCGAACCGGTACGGGAAGATGCGTGGGTCGTAGGTGAGCTGCTCGATGGTCGGGAGCTTGCCTTCGACGGCGGCGTCCCGCAGCCACATCGCCGTGTGCGGGTCCACCGGCCCGATGGACAGATACTCCGCCATCCCCTCCATGAACCACAGCGGCGGGTTGATCTGGGTGAGGGCCTGGATCCCCGCCCCCGCGTGCCCGTGGCTGAAGACGTCGAACTGGAAGGCGTGCACCATCTCGTGCTGGAGCACGTGCTCGAAGTCGGCGTAGGACCCGGTGAACGGCACCACCATCCGGTGCTTGAAGGGCTCCGTGAAGCCGCCGGTGCCCTCGCCGACGTCGCCTTCGGTGGCGTTGGTCTGCTGGAAGTCCGACGACGAGGCATACAGGATCAGCGGCTTGCGCTCGATCCATTGTTGCTGGAGGATGCGCGACAGCCGGGCGTACGCCCGCTCGGCGATGCGGGCCCCGTCGAGTGCAGCGGACCGCTCCCGGCCGTAGTAGTAGACGTCGAAATGCTGCGTCTGGATGATCTGGAAGTCGAAACCGCTGTACTGGACCTTGTTCTGGCCGAAGTACTGCGCCCGGGCGTTCCCGGGCCCGACGATGAGCACGCCAAGCCCGACCAGGACCAGCGCGACTGTGCGCTTCATCGTCGCTCCTCTCCGGTCGTGACCGGACGTTGCGGGGCGTCGCCCCACAGCCCCTCCAACTGGTAGAACTCCCGGAGCGTCGGGTGGAAGACGTGCACCACCAGATCCACGAAGTCGAGTAGCACCCACCGGCCGCCCGCGAGCCCCTCGATGTGGTGCGTCCTCACACCGCGCTCGTGCAACGCTTCCACGACGTGCTCGGCGATCGCCCGGACGTGGGTGTCGGACGTCCCCGACACCACGACAAAGTAGTCGGTGGCGTCGCTCAGCTTCCGGAGATCGAGCACGACGCCGTCGACGGCCTTCCGGTCGGCGCACGCAGTCTCTACCCAGCCCAGCACGTCCGGCGCTTCCGGCCCCGGACGCTGCTCCCGCCGCTTTCCCGGCCGGCGCGCCGGCCTCCGACCCGTCATAGCCTTCCGGGCGTGGGACGGTTCCCCTCGGGCGCGCCGTCTTCCACCTGATAGAAGACGCCCCACGCCCCTGGGCCGACGTGCGCCGCCAGCACCCCGGTCGCCGGAGCGACCAGCACCTCGATCGGGTGGTAGCGCTCCTCCAGCGCACGGCGCACCTCTTCCGCCAGCTGCGGCGCGTCGGCGTGCGCAACGCCGAACCGGAGCCGGCGGCGCGATGCGGGCAGCGCCCGATCGAGCAGCCGGTACACGCGGCCCAGCAGCGCCGCCTGCCCGCGCACTCGCGCCACGGCGATCACCTTGCCCTCGCGGTCGAGCGAGAGGATCGGCTTCATGTCCAGCAGTCCGCCGAGCCAGGCTTGGACGCGGGTCACCCGGCCGCTGCGCAGCAGGTACTCGAGCGTGTCCACCGTGAGGAACATCCCGGACTGGTCGCGCACCCGCTCCAGCTCGCGCGCGATGGCGGGGGCGTCCCACCCCGCGTCCGCCAGCTCCGCGCCGCGCAGCGCCAGCAGACCCACGCCGAACGAGGCACTGCGGCTGTCCACCAGGTGCACGCCGCCGGCCGCGAAGGAACGGCGCGCCGCCTCGGCATTGCCGTATGTGCCGGAGAGCCCCGAGGAGACCAGCACCGCAACGACGCCGTCGGCCTCGGCGCGCGCGTGCTCGAAGGTCCCCGAGAACTGCGCGGGGGTCGGCTGGCTGGTGGTCGGGGGTGGGCCGTCGCCCCGCAGGCGCCGGTAGAACTCCGCCGGCTGGAGCTCGACCCGGTCGAGGAACACCTCGTCGCCGAACAGCACCTGCAGCGGCACGAGGGCGATGCCGTACCGGTCGAGCACCGCGTCGGGCAGGTCGCACGTGCTGTCACACACCACGGCGACGCGCTTGGTGGCGGTGGTGAGCAGGCGGTGCTGCTCCCGCATGTCGTCGGCCTTGCGCGTCACCACCTCGCCCCACGACTCGGCGATGCGGAAGACCGCCTCCGCGTCGTCGGTGTGGATGTGGATCCGCAGCAGGTCGGCCGTCCGCAGCGCGAGGAGCGAGCCGCCCAGGCTGTGCAGGGCGGCGCGCGCCTCGGGGGAACTCGGCAGCCGGTCCCCGCGCACCAGCACCTCGGTACAGAAGCGGAAGTCCTGCTCGGCCGCCACCGCCATCAGCGCGGCCGGGGCCAGCGTGTCGCCGCTCGGCGCCGGCACCTCGGTCGCGTGCATGCCCTTCTCGATCAGCCGCACCACGCCCTCGAGCATGCGCACGAAGCCCTTGCCGCCGGCGTCCACCACCCCCGCTTCCTTGAGCACCGGCAGCTGGTCTGGGGTGCGCTGCAGCGCCTCGTCGGCGTGTGCCAGCGTGCGGCGGATCATGGGGAGGATGTCGGTCTCCTCGCTCGGCGCCTGCTCCGCGCCCTTCGCCGCCTCGCGGGCGACGGAGAGGATCGTGCCCTCGACGGGCTTCTCGAGCGCCTCCTGGAGCCGCTCGAAGCCGCGCCGGATGGCCGCGGCCAGCTCGTGCGAGCGGACCCGCATTCGCTGCCCGATCCCCTCGCTGAACCCGAGCAGGAAATGGGAGAGCATCATGCCCGAGTTGCCGCGCGCGCCCCTCACTGAGGCTTCGGCCGCGGTGCGCGTGACCTCCGGCAGCGGCGCGTCGCCGAGCCGGTCCAGCGCGTCGGCGATGGACCGCACGGTGTGGGAGAAGTTGGTGCCGGTGTCGCCGTCCGGCACCGGGAAGACGTTGATGCGATTCAGCTCGTCCCGGCCGGCGACCACCCAGGCGGCCGCCGCCAGCAGCGAGCGCCGCAGGCGACGACCGTCGAGGTACCCGATCGCCGTGCCCACGTCGCTACTCCTTGACCACCCAGACCCGGAGTTCGGCCTTCACGTCGGAGTGCAGCCGGATCGGCACCTTGTAGACGCCGAGGGCCTTGATCGGCTCGTCCAGCTCGATGGCCCTGCGGTCCACCTGCATCCCCTCGGCGTTGAGGCGCTCGGCGATGTCGCCCGCGGTCACGGAGCCGAACAGCTTGTCGCCTTCGCCCGCCTTCATCGAGAACGAGAGCGACACGGCCCCGAGTCTGGCCGCCTCATCGCGCGCCCCCGACACCTCGGCCGCGGCGCGGCGGTCGCGCTGCTGCTGCTCGGCGTCCAGGCGGCGGCGGTTGCCGTCCGTCGCGAGGTAGGCGAGAGCGCGGGGAAGCAGGTAGTTGCGGGCGTAGCCGTCCTTGACAGTGACGACCTCGCCCGCGTGCCCGAGTTTCTCGACGTCCTCGCGGAGGATCACGTCCATGGGAGTGCCCTCTAGGGTTTGTGGACGGCGCGCGCCAGGCGCAGACGCCAGTCCACCAGGGTATCAGTAAGACCCAGCGCCAACGCCGTCAGCGCGACGACCGGCATCAGGAACACGGTGACGAGCAGGACGATGACGTAGGCCAGGAGACCGGTAAAGCCCGTGGCCGCCGCGACGGCGGCGAGCACCGCGACGCCCCGCACCAGGTAGATCCCGCCGAAGAAGAGGAGGAGGTTGCCACCGAGCGCCCTGGCTCCGCCAAGCCGCGGCAGCAGCACCACCACCAGCGACAGGGCCACGCCCCAGATCAGATGGTCGTTGAAGCGGAAGCCGGCCAGCGGGCCGAGCGGCTCGCTCCTGGGCTCCCGGGCGAGCCGGTGGTACAGCGCCCAAGCCAGGGCGAGCGCGGCCAGCGACTGCAGCAGCACCAGGCCGGGGAGGAAGCCGCTCAGCATCCGAATCCCCCCGAGGAGCGAGTCGTTGATCGATTCGCGCGCGGGATTGCCCACCGGCGCGATCAGGTCGACCAGGGTCCGCGCCAGGAGGAAGTAGTGATGCTCGACCAGGCCTGCCACCTTCCCCCAGGTCAGGCGGGTGACCACCATCAGGACGCCCGCCGCGCCGCCTGCGCCCGCGACGGCGAGGAGCGACGAGGCGGCGTAGCCGCGCGCCCGTGTTGCGATGAGGACGATGGCGACGCTCCCCGTCAGCAGGACCACCCACGCGCGCTCCAGTTGCTCGAACTTGTCCGCCGGCCCCAGGCACAGGAACACGGCCAGCAGCGCGATCACCGCCGCATACGCCACGTCCCTCCGACTGGACCGCTGCAGCCCGAGGTAGACGGCAAGCGGCGCGGCCACCAGCGCGACCGGCGAGACGAGCGCGATCCCGAAGAAGTAGCTCAGCGTCCCCAGGATCAGCGGCCGGAGCTTCAGGCTACTGGCCGTACCCTTTGATGTAGGGCAGCAGCATCAGCTGCCGCGCCCGCTTGATGGCGGTCGACATCTGGCGCTGGTGCCGGGCGCACATCCCCGACAGCCGGCTCGGCAGTATCTTGCCCCGATCCGTGAGGAACCGGCCCAGCGTGCGGTCGTCCTTGTAGTCCACGACACGGACACCCGCCTCGCACACCGGACACGTCTTGCTGCGCGTCCTCATTCCTCTTCCTCCTCGACGGCGGCCACCACCGCAGGCTCGACCGGCACCGGCGCCGGCGTAGCCGCCTCGGCCAGCACCACCAGGAAGCGCAGCACGCCGCCATCCAGCTTGACGGCGCGCTCGAACTCCGGCAGCACCGCCGGTGGCGCCTCGAACTGCACCACGACGTAGTAGCCGGTGTCGTGCCGCTTCATCTTGTACGTGAGGGTGCGTTTGCCCCAGTGATTCACGGTGACCTGGACCTCCGCCCCGAGAAGGGCGTGGAACCGGGCCAGCCGCTCCGAGACGGCGGGCTCTTCCAGCGCGCTGTCAAAGATGTAGACGACTTCGTATCGGCGAGTCACGAACGGCACCTCCCCTTTGGTCTGTGCGGCCCCCGCCAGGTGGGGGCGGGAGCAGGTGGTATGTACGACTTGGAAAGATACCCGGGAGACGGAGGATCGGGAAGGACGGGGAGGTTGTTGACGGGGAGGTGATGGAGGTGATGACGAGATGAGGTGATGGGCCGCGCGCCCGTCATCACTTCATCACCCCATCACCGCCATCACATCATCACCTCCCGGTCGCCGTCTCGCTTCCGGCTACAGCAGGATGCCGGCGATGGTCGCCGACATGAAGTTGGCGAGCGTGCCCGCGAGCATCGCTCGGAAGCCGAGGCGCGCCAGGTCGTGCTTGCGTTCCGGCGCGAGCGCGCCGATGCCGCCGATCTGGATCCCGACCGAGCTGATGTTGGCGAATCCGCACAGGGCGAACGAAGCGATGGTGAACGACCGCGGGTCCAGCACCGGCCGCAGTGGGCCGAGCTGGGCGAAGGCGATGAACTCGTTCAGCACCGCGCGCGTCCCCAGCAGTCCACCGATCGTGCCGCTGTCGTGCCACGGCACTCCCATCGCCCACGCCACCGGCCGGCCGATCCACCCAAGGACGGTCTGCAGGTCGGCCGGGAACCAGCCGATGACGCTGTGCACCCAGGCGAAGCCGCCGTTGATGAGGGCGACGATGGCGATGAACGAGATCAGCATGGCGATGACGTTCAGCATCAGGTGCAGCCCCTCGCCGGTACCCCGGGACGCGGCGTCCACCACGTTCACGTCGGTCTTGGGGATGTCGAGCTTCACGCTGCCCAGCGTCTCAGGCACTTCGGTCTCCGGTTCCAGGAGCTTGGCCATCATGATCGTGCCTGGCGCCGTCATGATGACGGCGGTCAGGAGGTGGCGCGCCTCGATCCCGAAGGCGATATACGCCGCCATGATCGCGCCGGAGACGTGCGCCATGCCGGCGGTCATCACCGTCATCAGCTCCGACCGCGTCATCTTGTTGAGGAACGGCCGGATGGTGAGCGGCGCCTCCGTCTGGCCCATGAAGATCGACGCCGCGACGTTGAGGCTTTCCGCACCGCTGGCCTTGAGGAACTTGTTCATGGCGACCGCCATCGCCCGCACCACCACCTGCATGATGCCGAGGTAGTACATGATGGCGAACAGGGCCGACACGAAGATGATTGCCGGGAGGATTTGGAAGGCGAACACGATACCGATCTTGGCGTGCTGGGCGCCGAGGTCGCCGAACACGAATTCCGACCCGACGTAGGAGAAGCTGAGGATCCGGGTCACCACGGCGCCGAACCACCGGAACAGCTCCTGGCCGAAGGGCACGCGCAGCACGAAGACCGCAAACGCGATCTGCAGCCCGAGCCCCCAGCCGACCGTCCGCCAGTTGATGGCGCGCCGGTTGCGGCTCAAGGCGTAGCCCACCACGAGGATCAGCGCCATCCCGATCAGGCCGGTGAGGCGGGTCGCCAGTGAGACCGGCGTCGCCGTGGGGGCCTGGGCGCCGGGCGCCGGGGCTGGCGTGGAGGCCGGCGCGGTTCCCGGGTTCGCCGCCGCAGGAGCCGCCGCGGGCGGCTGCTGCGCCCGTGCGGCCTGCACCGTATTCCACACGAAGCGCGGGAGACTGAAGACCGCCAGCGCGCAAGCGAGGGTGACGAGGAAGGACAGGAGGACTCGGCGCAGGCTCATCGGGTGTCCTTTCGGTTCCGGATCGCACCACTCACGGCGTCACCATCAGGCTCGCGACGGTCATCAAGCTGCTCAAGATACCCGGTGCGGGCCCGCTGGAGCGGGTCAGCCGCCAGCACGTCGGGCCGCATTCACTCGGCCGGCCGAACGCGGCGGTTGAAGCGCGCCATCGCGCGCTCCGCCCCCTCGCTTATCCAGCACTCTACGGTCTCGGCCATGACCGGCATCAGCTCCGCCACGGCGGCGCGCTCCTCGGCCGGCATCGGCGCCAGCATGAACTCGGCCAGGTCGTCCACGTCTTCGGGGGGGGGGCCGACGCCGATCCGCAGCCGCGCGTAGTGCCGCGTGCCGAGCGTCGCCTCGATGCTCTTGAGGCCGTTGTGCCCACCGTCGCTCCCGTGGGGGCGGATCCGGAAGTAGCCCACCGGCAGCGCCACGTCGTCGACCAGGACGAGCAACCCCTCGAGCGGGCCGCCCGGCTCGGCAGGTCGGAGGCCCCGGAGCGCGAGGCCGGAATCGTTCATGAACGTCTGCGGCTTGAGCAAGTGGACGGGGCCGAACGGCGTCGGACCGCCCGTGGCGAGGGAAGGGGGTTCCCGCCGGAAGCGCGGCAGACGCCATCGGGCGCCGAGGGCGTCTGCCAGCCAGAACCCGGCGTTGTGCCGGGTGTCCGTGTACCCGGCGCCGGGGTTGCCGAGCCCGACGATGAGCTTCAGGGGGCGGTGCCCGCTACTTCTCTTCCTCGGCCTCTTCGTCCGCCGGCTTGCGCTTGCGGATCAGCTCCGGCTCCGCAGGAGCAGCGGCGCCCTCCACCGGAGCAACCACTTCACCCTCCACCGGCACGCCCTCGGCCGGAGCCACCGCCGCCACGACCTCCTCGACCCGCGGCGCGACCACGGTGCACACGGTCAGCGACGGGTCCATCAGGATCTGCACGTTGGGAATCTTGAGATCCGAGATGTGCAGCGACTTGCCGATCGTCAGCGCGGTGACGTCCAGTTCCACGTGCTCCGGGATGTCGGCCGGCAGCACCTCGATCGCGACGTTGCGGATGACCTGGTCCAGCGTGCCGCCCTGGTTGCGCACGCCGTCCGCGATGCCGACGCACTCGATCGGCACCTCGAGCCGGATCTTCTCGCCCGCACGGATCTCGTAGAAATCCACGTGCACGATGCCCGGGCGCACCGGGTGGCGCTGGATTTCGCGAATCAGGGTGCGGACCGCGGAACCGTCCAGCGTGAGCTCGACGATCGTGCTCTCGGGATGGATCTTCTCCAGTAGCCGGCCGAGTTCCACCCCGCTCACCGCGAGGGACACGGGCTCGCGGCCCCGTCCGTAGATGACGGCCGGCACCTGGCCGCCCCGGCGCATCGCGCGCGCGGCGCCGGTGCCCTGGGTGGAGCGGGATTCGGCCTTGAGTTGCACGATCTGCGCCATGGAAAGACCTCAACAGACGGGTAGTAGGTGGTGGGTTGTGGGTTGTGGTGGACTACCACCTGCCACCCGCCAACCACCACCGCATGATCAATCAAACAGGCTACTCACCGACTTGTCGCTGTGGGTGTTCGCAATCGCCGTCGCGAGGAGGCTCCCCACGGAGAGCACCACCAGGCGATCGTACCGCTTGCCGTCCGGCAACGAAATCGTGTTGGTCACCGCCAGCTCCTCGATGGGCGACGCCATCAGCCGCTCGATGGCCGGGCCCGACAGCAGCGCGTGCGATGCGCAGCAGTACACGCTCCGGGCGCCGAGCCGCTTCAGGGCGGCCGCGGCCTCGGTCACCGTGCCGGCCGTGTCGATGAGGTCGTCGGGGATCAGGCAGTCCTTGCCCTCGACCTCGCCGACCACGTTCACCACCTCGGCGATGTTCGCCGAAGGGCGCCGCTTGTCGATGATCGCCAGCGAACCGTTGAGCCGCTTGGCGAAACCCCGCGCCATCTTGGCCGAGCCGACGTCCGGCGCCACCACCACCAGGTCGCGCAGGTGCTTCTGGCGGTAGTGCGCCGTCAAGACCGGCGCGCCGTACAGGTGGTCCACCGGAATGTCAAAGAACCCCTGCAGCTGGTGCGAATGGAAATCCATCGCCAGCACCCGGTCCGCCCCAGCGGAGCTCACCAGGTTCGCGACCAGCTTGGCGCTGATGGCGACCCGCGGCTGGTCCTTGCGGTCCTGCCGCCCGTAGCCGAAGTACGGGATCACCGCGGTGATCCGCGCCGCGCTCGCCCGCCGCGCTGCGTCCATCAGGAGCAGCAGTTCAATCAGATTCTCGGCTGGCGGGTTCGTCGGCTGGATGATGTAGACGTCCCGCCCGCGCACGTTCTCGTCGATCTTGACGAACAACTCGCCGTCGGCAAACCGCCGAATCGTCACTTGGCACAGCGGCTGCTTCAGGTACGCCGAAATCTCCTCGGCGAGGGGCCGGTTCGCGGTCCCCGCGAGCAACATGAGCTGGCTGCGTCGAAGCGAGACGTCGGCCATAGAAGCCCTCAAACCTAGTTGGACAGTTCCCAGACGCCAAGTTGCCAGTGGTTTCCAGCCGCCAGAAGCGAGAGGCCAGGCCAGTTGCAAGTCCTGGCAACTGGTCTGGCCCCTGCAGCCTACAGACTCGTAACCACTGCCGTACTTGGCGTCTGGCAACTGCTCTGCAATCTGCCGGTCTGCCCCGCTGCTACCTCCCGCGCCGTGCGGGCTTGGCGGCTTCGGGCGCCGGCCTGGGCGCGTCGTACGTGACGGCATCGAACACGGCCTTCCAGTGGCCGTCGGCCTGCTTCATCGTCACGTTGAGCCACTTGCCCACTATGGGCGCGGGCGCGGCCGGTGCGGCGCCCTTGGCCGGCGCGGGCGGCGCGGGAGGCGTCAGCGTGAAAGTCCCCGCCCCAACCGCGAGATCCTGCCGTCCCACTATCGTGGTGGTCTGGATGTTGAGCGTGGGCCGCATGGGCGTGCCCATCGCCGTGTTGAGCTGGGTGCGGATGGCGTTGGCGCCCTTGAGCGCCACGGTGTCCGGGAGCTGGCGCACGGCGTCGGCCGTGTACAGCGACAGGACGCCATCCACGTTGCCCTTGTTCCAGGCGGCCGCGTAGTCCGTGGCGATCTTGAGAATGGCCGTCGAGTCCGCCCCGGTCAGCGGTTGCGGTTTGTTGGAGGGCTGGCACGCGGCGAGCAACAGGAGAGCGGCGCCAGTGGGGAACGACAGGATCCGATGCATGAGAACCTCGGTGACAGGTGACGTTGTGTCAGAAGTAGCGCGCGGAAGCCGCGGGCGCAAGAACCGCTAGACGGCGCGCTCCGCGAATCGCACCGTGCCCTTGCGCTCCAGCTTGCCCCAGCCCTGGCGTTTGCCCTTGATCGCGGTGACGACCGACTTCCACAGCACGGCGTACATCAGCTGGCGATAGACGAAGCGCTGCCAGAACAACCACCACAGGTCGCGGTACCGCTCGCGGTCGAGCCGGTAGGCCACGAACGCGCCGATCAGGTCCACGCCGAAGAAGATGCCGTAGAAGAAGCCGACCTCGAGCACCAGCCGGGTGATCCCCGGCAGCGGCTGCCAATCCTGGTGCAGCGCACCCAAGGTCGCCCACGAGTAGACGAAGTCGATCAGCGTCCACACGACCTTGAGGTCGACCAGCGGGCCCAGCGCCTGGAAGACCACCTGGAAGATCCACACCGCGGGGATTGCCAGGCAGCCGAACCAGCCGTAGCGGAACAGCGCGCCGCGATGCTTCCACAGACACTGCAGCGTGCCGTACGCCCAGCGGAAACGCTGCCGGAAAAACGCCCGGAAGGTCGCCGGTGCCTCGGTATAGCCGAGGGTCTCCACGTCGGCGGTGATCCGCCAGCCGGCGCGCCGGAGCCGGTAGGTCAGCTCCATGTCCTCGGCCATCGTGTCGGTGAGGTAGCCCCCGACCGCGACGACCGCGGTGCGGCGCCACGCCCCGACCGCGCCGGGGACAACGGTGATCGCGTTGAGGTGCGCGTACGCCCGGCGGTCGAGGTTCTGGCTGGTGATGTACTCGATCGACTGCCAGCGGGTGAGCACGTTGATCCGGTTCCCCACCTTCACGTTCCCGGCCACCGCGCCCACCCGCGGGTCCTGGAAGTGCCGCACGATCAGCCCGATGCCCTGTGGCGCGATCTGCGTGTCGGCATCGAAGCACACCAGCACCTCGCCGCGCGCGTCCCGGATCCCGCGATTGAGGGCTGCTGCCTTCCCGGCGTTGGCCTGGCGGATCAGCCGCACGCGCGGGTCGCCGCCGAACTCGCGCTCCACGTCGTCGCCCGTGCCGTCGGCCGAGCCGTCGTCGACGACGATGACCTCGAGGTTCGGATAGTCGTTGGCGAGCACGCTGTGGATGGTGCGGGCGATGACCGGCCGCTCGTTGTAGGCGGCGATCAGCACGCTGACCGAGGGCCGGAACGCCGGGTCGAACACCGCGCGCTTCGCCTTCCGTCGGGCGAGCAGCGCAACCGGGATGATGAACACCACCCGCCCGATGGCGAGCACGACGGCAAAGATGAAGGTGAGGCCCAGCACCGTCTCGAAGGTGAACAGCGTGTTGAAGCTGACCCGGTCGAGGCCGACCAGCAACTCGTCGTGCGGGCCCACCGACGGCATCACCACTTCGGGCGACACGCCGATAAGCTGCGCGATGGTGATGAACTGGTAGCCCTCGTCCTCGAGGCGCCGCACCAGCGCCGGGAGGGCCCGCACCGTCGCCCGGCGGTCGCCGCCGCCGCTGTGGAGCAGGATGACGTTGCCCCTCGAGCTGTCCGCCTGGGCCAGGACGGACGCGACGATGTCGTCGGCGGTGCGCGCCGCGCGCTCGCCGGTGCTGTCGGTCTTGTAGAGGTTCCAGTCCTGCGGATCGATCAGCTCACCGACGGTGATGTAGCCGAGCCGGGAAGCCACCAGGACCGGGTCGGTTTCCTCGTTGGTGTTCGGCTCCTGGTCGGCGTTGTACGGGAAGCGGAACAGGATGGACGACCGGCCGAGCACCGCCTCAAGCGCACGCTGGGTGGTGTTGAACTCGAGCAGTGCTCTGCGGTGGCTCACCTCGCCCATGTTCGGGTGGGTGAACGTGTGGTTGCCGATCTCGTGCCCTTCCCGCAGGATGCGCCGCGTCACTTCCGGGTAGCGCTCGACGTTCTCGCCGATGAGGAAGAAGGTCGCCTTGACGCCGAGGTCCTTCAGCTCGTCGAGGATCTCGGGGGTGAACACGCGGTCGGGGCCGTCGTCGAAGGTCAGCACCAGCTTCTTGGGCTGGTAGCCCGAGTGCCGGATCACGTAGGGCGAGGGGAACTGCACGTACTCCTCGTCGGTGATCACCCCGGTCGTGGAGTCGACGTCGGTGGTGCGCAATCCGCCGTGCGGCGAGGAGACCACCTCCAGCACGTCGCCGGTCCCCGTCTTGATCGGCGAGTACGGCGGCGGGATGGTGTCCAGCACGTGGGCCCCGGGCAGCGAGTCGACCGTGTGCCGGTCGTAGAACGCCCACAGCGATGGATCCTCCGACCCGAGGACCCACAACGCGGCGTCCTTCACCCCGCTCTTGCGCGCGAGCAGCAGGTCGTTGTACGCGGTCGCTGCGTCCAGCATCCACACTTCGTGCGTCTTGGACGAATCGTCCTGGTACTCGAAGGTCGGGTTGAGCGCGACCGGGTCGAAGTCCACCAGCTGCTGCGGCGGATCGTCGGGCCGGTTGTCCTGCGCCGTGAACAGCGCTTGCTGGTAAGTCACCGGGGTGGGCGGCTTGCCGTTGCTCGGCCAGTCAAGGCCGTAGTTGCCGATGCCGACCACCAGCTTGGACGCCGGCACGCGCTGCACGGCCCGGGCGAGCACGCTGTCGAACCACCCCACCGCGGCGACGGGACCGGGGTTCCCGGCGGCGGCGTGCTGCGCGTAGCTCATCAGGATCACGTAGTCCGCTGCGGCCGCCAGTTGTTCCAGCGGCAGGTCCCGCCTGCCGGCTTCGACGTCCACACTCAGCTGGAGACCCGCCGGATGGAGCACGCCCCTCAGGAGCGTGACGAAGCGGGGCAGGCGCGCGTAGTCCTCGGGGCGGAGATTCTCCAGGTCGAGGTTGAGGCCCTGGAACTCCTGCTTCACCAGCCAGTCGCGCACGGCGTGGGCCAGGTCGAGCTGGTTCTTGGTCGACGAGAGCAGCACGTGTGCACGGACCGGGTCGAACTGTCCTGCCTCGGCGTTGTTGAGGACCGGATGGATGTCGATGTGGTGGTCGCGTGCCACGTCGATGACATCGAGGTTGGACTGTGTGACTTCCGGATCCCAGTCCTTGAAGTCGAGTGCGGTGCCCGCGCGGTTGAGGTGCAGCCACTCCGGGAAGAGGTCGGTGAGCCGCTCGGCGTTGAGCCGGAGCGAGTAGAGGCCGCTGCGCTGCCAGATGGCGTAGAACGCGCCGATCATCGTGTCGGGCCGCGCCGCGCCCGCCGCGGGGCCGGCGCGGTGGCGGCCGGGAGCGCGGCTGGTCGCGATTTCCCGGAACAGCGCGACCCGGGAGCGCCGCAGCAGCTGGCGGGTCAGGCGCTGGCTGCGCTTGGGCAGCAGCGTCTGGCCGGCGCGCGAGAGCCGGTGCGCCGGATTGGCCATGCCGGGGAACTGCGGGAGGAACGGAACGACCAGGAGGCTGACCACGAAGATCGTCGTCAGCACGGCGGCGCCCAGCCCGAGAACGGTGGATGATCGGTTGACCGCCCGGCGCCGCTTGCCGGACGGATCGAAGAAGACCGGCGTCGTCACAGACTGGAAAGCTAAGTGCGAGGCCGGCATCGGCGCGAGGCGCGCGGACTGGCGAGCCACGGGGGGCCGCCGTAGCTTGTCTCGCCGATCCCTTGCGTCCGTTCCGGTCCGCCCCCAGCGCGAGCACGACAGCATGCCCGTCCAGATCACCCCCGTCGCGAACAAGCGTGATCTCAAGCGCTTCATCTACCTGCCCGCGGAGCTGCACCGGGACCATCCGAAGTGGATGCCGCCCCTCTACATGGACGAGTGGAAGTACTACGACCCCAAGAAGAACCGGGCCTTCACCTACTCCGACGCCACGCTGGTGCTGGCCTGGAAGGATGGCCGGCTCGCAGGGCGCGCGATGGGGATCATCAATCGCCGCCACAACGAGATGGTCCGGGAGAAGACAGCCCGGTTCGCCTGCCTCGAATCCACCAACGAACGCGAAGTGTGTCACGCGCTGCTGGCCCACGTCGAGGGGTGGGCGCGCGCGCGGGGGATGACCAAGATCGTCGGGCCGTTCGGCTTCAACGACCAGGATCCCGAGGGGTTCCTGGTCGAAGGGTTCGAGCACGAGCCGACGATCGTGACGTACTACAACTTTCCGTACCTGATCCAGTTGCTGGAGGCCGAGGGGTACGGCAAGGAAGTAGACTACGTCGTCTACCGCATTCCCATTCCGGCCAAGGTCCCCGAGGTCTACGAGCGGATCGCCGAGCGGGTGGCCACCCGTGGCCACTTCCGCGGGCTGGAGTTCGCGAGCAAGAGCCAGTTCAAGCCGTACATCAGGGCGATCCTCGGCTTGATGAACGAGACGTTCGTCGGGATCTACGGCTACTCGCCGCTCGATCACGATGAGATGGAGGGGCTCGCGAAGCAGTACCTCCCGCTTCTCGATCCCCGGTTCGTGAAAGCCGTGACCAAGGACGACCAGGTCGTGGGGTTCGTGATCGCGATCCCCAACCTCTACGAGGGGATCGTCAAGGCGAAGGGGCACCTCTTCCCGTTCGGGTTCATCCACATCCTCCGCGCCATGAAGCGCGCCAAGCAGCTCGATCTGCTGCTCGGCGGCATCAAGGAGGAGTACCGGGGCCGGGGCGTGGACACGCTCCTCGGTGCCGCCATGTTCAGGTCGGCCATCGCCGGCGGTTTCGAGGTGATGGACAGCCACCACGAGTTGGAGACCAACACCAAGATCCGCGCCGAGATGGAGCGGCAGGGCGGCGTGATCTACAAGCGGTACCGCATCTTCCAGAAGCCCCTCTAGTCGTCCCGCCTCAGGCGGCCTCGAGCACCATGGCGGCGCACCGGCCGCCGAAGCTCTCGGCCAGCAGCAGCGGACGGCCTGCACCCAGTTGGCTGACATCCGGGTACTCCAAGTCCCATCCCATACGCTGCAGTGGTGAAGGTCGCGCGGGGCCCGTCCAGCCAGCGTCAAGCTAGCGGCGCATGGGGCGGAACGTCTGGCTGGTCCGGGGTTAAGAAATGGGAGTGAAACTGCGTCTCACTGGGTGGGATGTCGCAGTGGTGAGTCTTCAGATCGGAGCAGGTGCGTATGATCACCAGTCGGTTGTTCGGCCCCATCATCCTCCTCGCCGGCGCGGTCCTCGCCACGGGCTGCGCGCCGAGCATCAGGAGCGAGCGCGACGAGAACATCCCGGTCCCGCAGGGCGCCACCTGGGCGTGGAGCGCCGCTGGCGCCGCAGCCGCGCGCGACACCGGGGCCCCCCGTCGCTACATCCCCGGGCGCTACGAGTCCGGCTCGTTCGACGCCATCGTTCAGCAGCGCTTCCGCCGCGCGATCGAGGCCGCCATGCGGGCCAAAGGGTTCCGCAAGGCGGATGACTCTGCGCAGGCCGACTTCGTCCTCAGCTTCTCATTCAGCGGCACGGATGTGGTCCAGCACCCGGCGGTCGCCACGACGGCGGTCGGATTCGGCTTCTACGGCGGCTGGGGCTATTCCCCGTGGGGCTTTGGTCGGCCCTGGGGCTTCTACCGCCCGTGGGGCTTCTATCCGTGGGGGTGGGGCTTCTCGTTCGCCCCGTACCCCGCGTACGGTTACGCCACCGCGTACCCCGCCTACGGCTACGCCACTGGCTATCCGTACGGAGCGCGCACGTACCGTGACGGATGGCTGGCCGTGACGCTGCGACTCAGGTCCGACGGCGAGGTGGCGTGGATCGGGCGCTACCGGGCCGAGCAGCATCAGGTGCGCGAGATGCCACAGGAGAAGGTGCAGGAGGTCGTGAACAAGCTGTTCGAGACCCTGCACTGAACGCGCCAGGGGTCCCGACGCGGCGACGCCGCCCGGTTGCGGGCGGCGTCGTGCGTTTCGGGCCGGCATCGAGTGCGGGTGCTACTCGTAGCGCAGTGCCTCGACGGGATCCATGTGCGCCGCGCGTTGCGCCGGCACCACGCCGAAGACCACACCGGTCAGGATCGACACCAGGAGTGCCGCGACGATCGAGAGCAGGGGCACCTTGGCCGGCACCGGCGTGAGGTGGGCGATGGCGTAGGCGATCCCGCCGCCCAGCGCCATCCCGACGGCCCCCCCGATGAACGTCAGCGTCGCGGCCTCCACCAGGAACTGCCACAGGATCGCACCCCGCGTGGCGCCGAGCGCCTTGCGGACGCCGATCTCGCGCGTCCGCTCGGTGACGCTGATCATCATCACCGCCACCACGCCCACGCCGCCCACCATCAGCCCCACGCCGGAGAGCGCCAGCATCACGACGAAGAATACGCCGGTGAGCTGGTTCCAGATGTCGAGGATCTTGTCCTGCGTCACCAGCGCGAAGGTGTTGTCCTGGGTAGGTCTCAGGCCGCGGGCGGCGCGGAGCGCCGCGGTGACCTCGTCCATCGCGCCGGTCATCGTTGCGGCGTCGGTCGGCAAGATCAGGAACTGAGCCGAGCCCCAGGGCGAGATCAGGTTGTGGTGAAAGGTCACCCAGGGGATGATGGCGAAGTTCTGTGCCCCTCCGCCGAACAAGTCGGGCGGCGGCGTCCATACGCCCAGCACGGTGTATTTCTGGCCTGCGAGCTTGATCTCGCGGCCGACCGGGTCCTGGCCGCTGAAGAAGCGCGAGGCGAGCTTCTCGCTCAGCACCACCACCTTGGCACCGGCTGCCTCTTCGACTGCCGTGTACGACCGGCCCGACACCATGTCTCCGCCCGCGAGGACCGGCCAGTAGGCACTCCTCCCCGCGACCGCGACCTCCGGCTCCTCCTGGTCTCCCACCTGCGCGTCGGCCGGCGCACTCTCCGCGATGACGATCGCGCGCACCGACGGCAGGCGGCGCAGCAGGCTCGCCTCGTCCTGGGTGAGCGGCGGGTTGCGGAACAGCGCGGCGTTCCGCCCGGGGTCGTTGAGCGCCAGGCCGGTACTCCAGAACCGGAACACGAAGAACGTCTTCGGCCCCGTCGACTCGATGGCGGATTCGAACGAAGAATTGAGGCCCGTGATGGCGGACGCCATGGCCATGACGACCGCCACGCCGATGGCCACGCCGAGGATGGTGAGGGCCGCGCGCGTCTTGCTCGCTCGCAGGGAGTCGAGCGCGATGCCGACGCCCTCGACGAGGGCGGTCGCTGCCGACACGATGCGCGAGGCCGGAATAGTGCCTCCAGTGCACTGTTCTCCGCCCAACATACTACACCGGGCGCCGCCCGGGACCGCAGCCGGGGTGCGGTGGCCGGACCGGCACCCCGTCCGCCGGCGGGCCCGTCTGGACGCCGTTTCCGCAGCGCGCTAGTTTCGCCGGTGTCGGTGGTTCTCGAGGAGGACCCCATGATGGCCGCCCCATCCCTGCTTCCTGCCGCAGCCACTGCTCCCGGGACCGCCTACGACCTGATCGCCAGCTGGGCGCGCCGAGCCCCCCGGCGGCGGCTTGCCATCTGGGCGATCGGCGGCGCGGTGGACGCGGTCGCGCTCGCCCTGGTGGTGCCGTGGCTCTGGCTGCTCGGGACGCCCTTCCTCTCGATTGCGGCGATCGGCGTCTGGGGACTCGCCGCCCAGCGGCTGCAGGGCCTCGACGCCGCGCCGAACCCCGTGCTGCGGCGGCGCAGGGCGCTGAGGATAGCGGAGACCGCGGCGGTCGTGGTCGGCACGGCGGCGGCGGTTGCCGCGTTCTACGGCCTGATGTGGCTGGTCTTCGACACGCGCTGGGGCCCGGACGGGGGCTAGCACCCGCAGGGTATCTGCTTCAGTCGCACCGGATCGGCACGACCGGTGGGGTACGCCTTCCTGCTATTGGCCCCGAAGGATTCGAACCTTCATTACCGGATCCAAAGTCCGGAGTCCTGCCCTTGGACGAGGGGCCAGCATTGTGTGGCGCACTAACTTAGCGAGTCCGCCATTTCCCCGGCAGGCTGTTCCAGCCTTCTTCAACCGGTCGCCCGTCCAACGGGCCAGCCCTCAATCTGCATTCCCTTGGACACCTCAGCGCGGCGGCACGGGTGGAGCGCCCGGCGGGGCAGCTTCGCTGTAGACCCGCTGGAATCGCGGGTCGGCGCGGAGCGGATCGAAGTCGGGAAGGACGAGGTACGACCAGAGCCACGGGCCCCGCGGTCGGATGCGCTCCAGCAGGCCGATGGCGCGATCCGTCTCGCGCAGCGCGGCTAGTGCGGCCACCAGCTCCCAGCCGACGCGCACCGTGACCGGGCCATCGCCTGGCGCGAGGCTCGCGACCACGGGGTCGAGCCGGGCTTGCGCCCCCGCGACGTCGCCGGACGCCGCTTCCATCTGTGCCAGGACGGCGAGATTGCGGATGCGCGCGGAGACCGAGCTCACTCGCACGGCCTCGCGCGCGTCCTCGAGCGCACCGGTGGTGTCGCCGAGCGCGAGCCGGATATGGGCTCGATTGGCGCGATGCGACCACGCCTCCGGGTTGAGCGCGATGGCCGTGTCGTCGCGCACCCGCGCTTCCGCATACCGCCGGCGCGAGTAGGAGATCAACCCCAGGTCCGCCATGGTCTGGGCGCGTTCCGGACCGGGGCCCAACGAACGGCGGAGCTCGGCCTCGCCCGCGTCATAGTCTCCGAGGCGCCGCAGCACGGTGCCGAGTTGGTAATGCGCAAGCTCGCTGGCGGAGTCGAGGAGGGCCGCACGCCTGAGTGCCGCGAGCGAACGCGGGAAGTCCGGCGGGTCCCGGAAGAACAGCAGCCACCCAAGGCCGGTCCACGCCTCGGCCGACATCGAGTCCTCGCGCAAGGCGCGGTCGGCGGCGGCGAGGCCGCGTGCCAGCACGCTATCCGCCGGGACCCCCGCGATCGGCTGGTCCCAGTTCATGGCCCACCCGTACGCGTACGCGATCATGCCCCGGGCGGCCGTGAAGCCGGGATCGAGCCGCAGGGCGGCCTCGAGCGCGGCGATGGCCTCCTGCAGCGCCTCGAGGCTGGAGACCGACAACGCGCGCCGGGCGCGCAGATAGAGGTCGTAGGCAGCGGCGTTCGTCGTCGGCCGGGACCGCAGCCGCGCCCGCTCGGCGGGGAGGAGGCGTCCGGCGATCGCATCGGCCACGGCGATCGCGATCTCTTCCTGCAGTCCCAGCAGATCCTCGGCACTCCGGTCGTACTGGTTCGACCACGCCTGCACGCCGGTGGTGGCGCGGAGCAGCTCGACAGTGACCCGCAGCCGGGCGCCGACGCGGCGCACCGTGCCGTTGACGAGGTACGCCGTGTTCAGTGCGCGGCCCAGGTCCGGCGGGCTCATCGTGGCGGCCGACTCCCGCAGACGGCGCACGCCGGTGCGCGAGGTGACGACGAGGCGCCCCACTTGGCCGAGCCGCGCGGTGATCTCCTCGGTCAGGCCGTCGGCGACGTAGGCGTCCGTCGTGTCGCGCGACGTGTTCTCGAAGTAGAGGACCGCCACGCTGTTGGCCGGCGGGCCGCCGGCGCGGGGGGCGGGCCGCGCGCACGGCGGCGGCGTGCCGTCGGGGCACTGCGCGCGCACGCCAGCGGCGAGGGCGACCGACAGCGCGGCCGCGGACAACAGCCGGAGGTTCCCGAGGCCAACGCGTGTCGGGGAAGGCACGGCTCCTAACCTGCGGTCAGGCGATCAGCGGCGCAACCGCGCGCGTCATCAATCGCGCAGCGCGGCCACGAAGCGCTGGAAGCGCGGATCGTCGCGCACCGGCGCCCACATCCAGTGCCGGGTGAAGTAGACGGCGTAGTAGCGTCGCAGCGATTCCGCGCCCCGCGACGCCCAGCGGAGCGACCCGTCCACGTCGCCGAGCCGCCCGTACAGGCCCGAGAGGAGGACGGCGCTCGCGTACCCGATGCCGCCGCGCGCCCGACGAAGATCGACCTCCATCGCGCGATCGAGGTCCGGCAGCTCCCGCCGGACCACGACCGTGTCGCCCGCCACCAGCGACGCCATCGCCCGCAGGATCCGCACACCGAGCGTGTCGAACCCGAACACCTGCGCGCGGTCCACCGCCCGTCGGGCTGCTGCGGCGTCGCCGAGCTGGAGCTGGGCGTCGGCCAGCTGCCAGTAGAGCGGCGCGTTCGTCGAATCGATCGCCACGCCCTCCGTCGCGACGGCCAGGGCCTCGGCAGGGCGCCCCGCCGCGTTCAGCATGTGGGCCAGCCCGGCATACGCGTACGCATAGTAGGCGTCGCGCGCGATGACTCGCCGCTCGATGGCGATGGCCGTGTCCACGTCGCCGAGGCCGAGGTATTCCCAGGAGAGCTGGTGCAGCACCTCGACGCCGCCGGAATCGAGCGCCACGGCGCGCTGGTTGAGGGCGAGTGAGAGGCGGCGGTCACGCGCGCGCTCGGCCATCGATGCGGCGAGCCAGGCGGCGCTGCTCGAGGAATCCAGGGCCAACGCCTGCTGCGCGGCCTGGTCGGCCAGCGACTGGATGCTGTCATCCGCGACGCCCGTGATGCTCCAGCCCCAGCCCAGCGCCAGGGCCAGCGCGTGGGCCAGCCCGGCCCACGCGCGGCCGAAGCGCGGGTCCAGCGCGATCGCGCGCCGGTACTGCGCGACGGCGACCGACGCGGAAGCGGCGGTGCGGCTGCGGATGGCTGCCACGCCACGCAGGTAGGCCTCGTAGGCGTCCACGCTCGCGGACGCGGCTACCGGGGCCAGGCGCCCGCGATCGCCGGCGGTGAGCTGCCCCAGCACGCGCTCGGCGACGTGGATGGCCACCGAATCCTGGATGGTGAAGATGTCGTCGAGGGGCCGCTCGTAGGTGTGGCCCCACACGTTGAGACCGTTCGTCGCGTCGGTCATGGCGAGCACGACGCGCAGGCGCTGGCCCGCGCGCCGCAGGGTGCCGTCGAGCACGTAGCGCATGCCAAGCTCGCGGCCGACCTGGCGCGGGTCCACGACGCGGCGTCCGCGGTAGCGGATCGTGGCGTACCGGCTCGGGACTCGGAGTCCGGCGACCTGCGAGAGCCGCGCGATGATCTCCTCGGTCAGGCCGTCGGCGATGGGGGCCGCGGCGGTGTCGCGTGACAGGTCCGCGAAGTACAGGACGGCCACGCCCTGCGGGTCCGGCGCGCTGACCGTCGGCGCCGCGCGAGCGCACGGCGGCGGCGTGCCCTCGGGGCACTGGGCCGTGGCCGGGCGCGCGACCAGCGCCGCCGCGGCGGCGAGGACCATCAGCGTATGAAGATGCACGCCGGGATTGTCGCTACGGGCGGTATGGTATGTCCAGAGCGAGGACCGACTCCGTACCTGCGCAGTGCGCGCTACGCCGGCCCCGCCGACGCGCCGGCCTTCAACCCCGCGGCCTCGAGGATGCGTTGCCGCTGGCCCTCGGTCAGCATGTCGCGCGCGATCACGTCGCGCACGACCTTCGCCGCGAACGAGTAGCCGCGCGACTCCGCCGCGAGCCAGCGCGTCCACTCCAGCTCGTCGAGAGCGCCCGAGAGCCGCTCGCCATCGAGTCCCGTCGCGCGACCGAGGACGATGCCCCGCACGCGATCGCCGAGCACCGAGGCGGCCGCCAGCAGCGCCTGCGCATCCTTCGTCAGCCGGCGGAACCCGACCCGGATGGCGGCGGTGACGCCGTCCGGCAGGTCGCCCGGCATCGTCTGATCGAGCGTGCGGTGCTCGGTCGGCCACGCGGGCGCTCCGGCGGCGCCGTGGAGATCGAGTCCCAGCGCCACGGCGTGCAGCAGCTCGACCGCGAGCAGCGGAAGGCCCGCCGAGTCCGCCGCCACCCGGCGCGCCAACCGGTCCCGCTCTGCCTCGCTGTATGCCGGCAGCGCCCACGCGGCGAGCCGCCGCAGCGCATCCTGGTCCAGCGGCGTCAGTCGCACCGCCGCGCCCGCCACGTCACGGCCGATCCGACCGCACAGCTGGTCCAGCTCCTCGCGCGCCGGATAGGGAGCCACCGTGACCAGCACGAAGAGCGTCGCCTGGGCGAGATCGCGCAACGCGGCATCGAGGCCGAGGAGCGTTTCCCGGTCGCCCCACTGCGCGTCGTCCAGCGCTACCAGCACCGGCTGCTCGTCGGCCGCGGCGCGCAGGACGTCGGCGAGTGCCTTCCCGGGCGCCGACGGACTCGCTTTGCGCGCCTCGGGGAACCGGTCGCCCCACTCGGGAAGGCGCGTCGCGAACACCGCGAGCGCGGCGGCGGGTGCGGCCGCGATCCCTGGCGCCGCCAGCAGACCGCCGCGCGCCAGACCGATCGCCGCGCTCCACGGTTCTCCCTGGTCGGCGGGCACGGCGCGCGCCGCGGAAGTGGCGCACCCGTCGAGCCGCGCCCGCGCGAGGACCTCGTCGGCGAACCGGGTACGCCCCGTGCCCGCGTCGCCCTCCACGAACGCGACCGCCGCGCGCCGCTCGGCGCGGCACGCGTCCCACGCCGCCAGCACGGCCCCAAGGGTCTGCTCGCGGCCGATCAGGGGCGTGCGCCGCGACTCGGCGCCCTGTTTGGGGGCCGGCATCTCGGGAAGCCGCCAGGCGCGCTCGTCCTGTACTCGGGCGGCGAGCTTCCGCAGCGACTCGCCGGGCGGCGCGCCGAGCTCGGACTTCAGCCGCTCCTCGAACGTGCGGAACGTCTCCAGCGCAGCAGTGCGCTCACCCGCGAGGGCCAGCGCATGGATCACCGCGGCCGCGGCGGTTTCCGAATGAGGGTCGAGATTCAATGCGCGGCGCGCCTGGTCCACCGCATCGGCCTGATGGCCGGTCCGCGCCAGCTCCTGCGCCAGCCGAAGCAGGACTTCCACCGAGCGACGGCGCCACTCGGCGCGTTCCGCGCCCAGCCAGTCGTCGAACGCGGGCGCTTCGGGGACGCTGAAGCCCTCGAGGAACTCGCCGCTGATGAGCGTCGCCGCGCCTGCCCAATCGCCCCGGGTGGAGAGCGAGGCGAGCTGGTCCACGTCCAACTCGACCGCGCCCTCCGCCAGACGCACCTGCTCGCCCACGACCTCGATAGCGCTCTCGCCCGCGCTGCGCCGCAGCACGTGCACCGCCTCGCGCAGCGAGTGCCGCGCAGAGGTCTCCGGCTTGTCGGCCCAGAGGAGGCCGATCAGGTGCTCCCGCGAGCGGGTGCGCCGCGGCGAGCGCGCCAGGTAGACGAGTAGCGCCACGTTCTTGCGCCAGAGCAGCTCGGGGGGCGGCGCCGCCCCGTTGACGGTGACAGCCGGCGGGCCCAGCGTGCGGCACGCGATCACGCGGTTCTCCCGCACTTGAGGAACTCGAGACGGCGCTTCGCCGAGTCGGCGCGTGCCGCGAACAGTGGGTCGCCGCCGGTTCACAGACGCGCTACCGCGGCGTAGGCGGTGCAGGCCGCGGCCGCGTCGCCTGAGCCGTCGAGGAGCCTGGCGCGGCGCCATCGCGCCACGGTCCCCAGCGACCAGTCCACTTCCGCCGCTTCCGGCGCCGCTGCGGGGAACGCGACGGTGCGCAGGTCGTTGTTCTCGTGCCACCGGAGGTCGCGGAGCGCCTGGGTGGTGGCACCGGCGGTGGCGTGCCACTGGGCGCGCATCAGGTGCAGGAAGGCGCGGAAGAACGGATCGCCCGCGCGCCACGCGGAATCGAGCGTGAGCAGCGGCTGCGTGCGCTCGATGGCGGAATCCGGGTGCCCGGCGGCTGCCTCGGCGTCGGCGTCGAGGAGCGTGGCGAACGGCCGCGGCGTCGGCTCGCCGCCAAGCAGGGCACGATAGCGCCGCGCGAGGGCCTCGTCGCCGGCTCGGCGAGCGAGAAGGGTGAGGAGCCACGCAGCCCGCCGGGAGTCGGCGCCGCCGCGCTCGGTGCGCGTGTAGGAGTCGAGCGAGCGCGTCGTGGCCGCCCACTGACGCCGGATATCCGTGGCTGCGACCGAGTCGGCGAGCAGCAGCGCGGCCGGCAGCTCGGCGAGGAACAGCTCCACGCCGGGATCCGCGCTGCGCGCGACCAGCCGTGCCGCCGCGGCGCGGGCGGAATCGAGCCGGCCCAAGGCGACGAAACCGTAGATCTGGGCGAGCAGGCCGGGAGGCTCGAGGTCGGGCCTGCCGAGCTTCTCGAACCGCTCGCCGATGTAGACGGCGCCGCGTGGCGCATCGAACGTGAGTTGGTAGCGGGCGGCGGCACCGAGGCTCGAGTAGCCGGCCACGTCGGGCGAGCGGAGCAGCGCGTCGGTGAACTCGGCCGCGTCGCGCTCGGGCGCGAAACGCCAGCGATAGCCCACCTCGAGCAAGGCGTGCAGTGCAGCCGAGAACGGGTCACCGCCGGGACTGAGCCGCCGCAGACTGTCCAGTGCCTGGCGCGCCGCGGCCGAGTCCCCCTCGCCGATCGCGAGCCAGGCGAGGTGCTCCCACGCGGGAGCGAAGTCGGGCCACAGCACGGTCGCCCGTTTCATCGCTCCGTAGGCGTCGCGCCGGGAGTAGCCGTACAGTGGTCCACGGTGGAAGATCTCGTCGCCCTCGATGAACCAGGCGAGGCCGAAGTCGCCGGCGTTCTCGGTGGCCGCGTGGAGGAGCGCGAAGCGCCGGTCTTGGGGCGCGAAGCTCGCCTCGATCAGTTGCCGGTAGTGCGGCGGAAAGGAGTCGAGAGCCACCCGATAGCGGCTCGTCTCGGCGCTGTCCTGGTCGAGCCCGAACCAGCGCCCGACGTCGGTGAGCCGCAGCCGGCACAGCAGGCAGGTGGAATCCACGGCGATGGCGCGCTGGTAGGCGGCATAGGCTGCCTCCCACTGCGCGTCGGCGAAAAGGCGCTCCGCCTCCATCCAGGCGATGACCCCCGCGCGGCTGCGGGGCAGCGCGTGCACGGGCAGGTCGGCGGCGAGGTTGCCGCCCTGGCCGGTCCAGATGGCGAGCAACAGCTCGTAGCTGAGGGAATCGGCGAGCTGTTCCCACTGCTGCACCGGGCCGCTCACGGCGAGGGCGATGCGTTTCCCGCGGGTCGACGCGGAATCGGAATGGAGGGTGAGGCGCAACACGCCGCTGCTGAGCACCTCGGCGGTTCCGTCGAGCAGGAGCCCGTTCAAGGGTGTCACGCCCGCCGCCACGACGGCCGGGGCGAAGTCGGGTGACCCGCCGACGCCGCGCACCAGCGCCGCCAGGAGCGAGTCGCCCAGCCACCGCATGGCGAGGGGGCGCACGGCGAACGGCCGCACCCAGAGTCGCAGGACGGTGGAACCGGCGGTGCCGCTCCCGCCCCCGATCGTCCGGCTCAGCGCGAAGGTGATCAGCGCCACGGCCGTGACGCCGGCGGCCGCCCACGCCAGGGCGCGCCGCGGGCGCCCAGCGTGCGGCGCCAGGGCGGCGCGCAGATCGGCCGCGGTCCGCCACCGGTCGTCCAGGGTCCAGGCCAGCGCGCGCTGCAGCGGAGCCACCAGATGGTGCGGCACGCCCGCCCAGTCGCCGCGCGCGGGGTCGGTGTCGAACGACCAGGCCCTGCCGGTCAGGGCTTCGTACAGCACCAGGCCGACGGCGAACAGATCGGTGGCCAGCGTGACGTCGCGCCCCGCCATCTGCTCGGGCGCCATGTAGCCGGGGCTGCCCATCGCCTTGCCCGCATCGGTGAGGGGGGACGTCCCCTCGTCGGCGACCTTGGCGACACCGAAGTCCCCGATCACCGCCCGGCCCTCGACGAGGAAGATGTTTCCCGGCTTTACGTCGCGATGGACGATGCCGCTGCGATGGACGGCCTCGAGCGCGGCGAGCACGTCCCGGGCTACGGCGACGGCCTCCTCCGGCGGCAACGGGCCGCGGCGCAGTCGCTCGGCAAGCGTCTCCGCCTCGAGGAAGTCCATCACGTAGTAGGAGAAGCTCTGTGACTCGCCGGCCCGATGGACCGGGACCAGGTTGGGATGGCTGAGGCTGGCGAGGATCCGCGCCTCGCGGACGAAGCGCTCGGTGGCGACGGCGGTGGCCCGATCGGGCCTGATGATCTTGATGGCGACGCGGCGGTCGAGGGCGACGTCGCGGCCGAGGAAGACCACGCCCATCCCGCCGCTCGCCAGCTCGCGCTCGACCTCGTAGTCCGGCGCGAGCGCCGCCCGCAGTCGTTCCAGCAGCGTCGTCATCGGGCCGGCCCTCCCTCCATCGCCCCGGCCCCGAAGGACCGGCTACACGGCGCGGAAGCCCCCCCGCCTCACCAAGTCGCCAATATGCCGCACGTCGGCCGCGAGCGCACGGTCGCCGCTCAGGCGGGGCACCCGTTCCCGGATCGTCGCCCACGCGCGTTCCAGGGCCGGGCTGGTCCTCAGCGGACGCAGATGGTCGATGGCCTCGGCGGCACACACCAGCTCGACGGCGACGATCTGGACGAGGCATTCGGCCGCTCGGCGGGCCTTGCGCGCGGCGGCTGGGGCCATCGAGACGTGATCCTCGCGGCCCGCGCCGGTGGGAACCGACTGGGTACTGGCCGGTGCGGCCAGCAGGCGCAGCTCGGTCAAGAGGTCGGCCACCGTGACCTGCAGGGTCATCAGCCCCGACTCGACGCCGGGGTGCACCGCGAGGAACGCGGGCAGGCCCGACTCGTCGGGATTGAGCAGCCGCTCGATTCGCCGCTCGCAGATGGCGCCGAGGTCCGCCAGCGCGATGGCCAGGAAGTCCATCGCCTGCGCGACGATCTGGCCGTGGAAGTTGCCGCCGCTCTTGATCTGCCCGCTCTCGGGGAAGACCAGCGGGTTGTCGGTCGCGCTGTTGACCTCGATCTCGAGCACGCGGCGCACGTAGGCGAGCGCGTCGCGTGCCGCGCCGTGGACCTGCGGCATGCAGCGCAGCGAGTAGGCGTCCTGGAGCCGCAGGTCGCCGTGGCGGTGCGACTCGCGGATCTCGCTCCCCTCGAGCAGCGCGCGTAGCCGGCCCGCACTCACCGCCTGGCCCTGGTGCGGCCGTACGGCCTGGATGTCGGCGTCGAACGGGATCGGCGAGCCACGCAGCCCCTCCAGCGTCAGCGCGCCCGCCACCTCCAGGGCTTCGAGCGCGCGCTCCGCCTCGAGCAGCGCCAGCACGCCGAGGGCCGTGCAGAACTGCGTGCCGTTGATGAGCGCCAGCCCGTCCTTCTCCCGCAGCTCGACCGGCGCGAGGTGGGCCGCGTGCAGCGCCTCCGCCGCGGGCACCACGCGTCCGCCGTGCTCCGCTTCGCCCTCGCCGATCAGCACGAGGGCGACATGCGCCAGGGGCACGAGGTCGCCGCTCGCGCCCACGGAACCGTACTCCGGCACCACCGGATGCACGCCGGCGTTGAGGCAGTCCAGGAGGAGCTCTACAATGCGCGGGCTGCAGCCGGAGTGGCCGTGCGCCAGGGTGTTGGCGCGGAGCAGCATCACTGCCCGCGTCGCCGCGCGATCCACTGCCGCTCCGGCTCCGCTGGCGTGGCTGCGGATGACGTTGCGCTGCAGCGCGAGGCGCTGGTCGGCCGGGATCACCACCTCGGCCAGGCGGCCGAAGCCGGTGGTGACGCCGTACACCGGCTCGCCCCGCGCGACGTGGTCCTCGATCAGCCGGCGCGCGGTCTGGAG
>Ga0209777_10001920_pt1 | contig 28565 bp, 29 predicted proteins | sample FrelakmetHBP12HB_FD_187147 | JGI IMG/M metagenome (GOLD analysis project Ga0209777, IMG submission 187147) | Freshwater lake sediment microbial communities from the University of Notre Dame, USA, for methane emissions studies -HBP12 HB (SPAdes)... | ecosystem: Environmental > Aquatic >...
GGTGAAGGTCTTATGTTCAAACTGCTCGGTATGTATGCTCACACTCCAGCTCTTCTTGTGGACAGCCATGCCCACGTAAATGTGTTGACCTCCAAAGTCAAGTTTGTTACTCTTTTCCCTGGCAAGCATCCTTTGGGTATTTATGTTTTGGCAAACTAAATATACTATAACAAAGTTGTGACTTGCCTTTGTATTTTTTTAACATAAGGTCTGACAACTGCTCACAATTGAAAAGTTATAGGTGAAGTCAATAATTCCGCTGGTTCCGAAATTGAATTTTTATGAAACCCTCCCGCAGAATACCCCGTCCTGTGGACGGGGATGAATGCGGTGCAGGGGTAAGGGGGATGCAATTCCCCTCATCCAGTTTTTTAAGATGCCCCGCCCTGTGGGCGGGGTAATTCACTTGAAACCCTCATGCCGACCAGTCGGCACAAATAAGAATGAAAATTATGGTTGCATCCAAAGCATCTGTTCGCTTATTATGTGACATATTTTGAATACCGCGGAAGAGAGGTCGAACCTTACTGGTGGTTAAAACCCCGAATTTGAAACTGACCCTAAGCCAGTTATAAAAACAAACAAATGTCGCCATAGAGCACGCAGGAGAAATTTTTAAAACTCAACTGGCTACTCCACATGTAAAGAGGAGGTACTATTTGGATAATTAATTTTCAGGAGAAACATCCCTTTTCTTTTATCTTCCCTTTACCCTGTTTTCAAAATTCCCGTAGATAATTTAAAATTTTTTTTTATTGACAAGGGCTGAAATTGGGATTAATGGATAATGAACGTTCATTACTATTACTAAAGTGTTAAAAGGACTAAAAGCCTGCACCATATTCACCCGTAGAAACAGATTAATTATCGGTATCTTAACGTAGTCCTGAGGAGCAAAAAGGGGGGATATTATAACTAAAGGTAATGAAAAACGTCGCATAGAAACCCGCGAAAAAATTTTGGAGACGGCCAATGAGATCTTCAGCCAGAAGGGTTATCACAATACGCAGATCATGGATATTGTGAACGCCATCGGTATGTCGGCCGGCACCGTTTACACTCACTTCAAAAACAAGAAGAAACTTTTTGAGGAGGTTGCCGACAAGGATATCGAGCAATTGCGCCTTACCTTGAAGGAAATGCGTCAGACCGAGCAGGCCGGCGACATGGCTGCACGTCTTGGTAAAGTAAAAAATACCTACGGCGCTTTCTTCGATTACATAGAAAAACATCCCCAGCAACTGCTCTTGATCCTGCGCGGCGGCTTTGGCATAGACGAACAAATGGATTCCAACACTTGGCGATATTTCAGTTCCTTTGCCCATGATCTGGCGGAAGATTTTGTAAAATGGGAAAAATTTGGAATTATTTCGGGATTCAATCCAATCCTCTTGGGACATATCATTGTTGGCATGAGTCTCCACGCTGGCCATAGTTATCTGGTGGAAAAGAAGTTTACCCGTCAGGAAGCAATTGATACACTCACCCTTTTAAATATAGCGATGTTTTATGTTTATCTTACAGAAAGGGGAAAGGAGGCATTAGGTTTTAAATAGTAAATAGACTGTAACAGAGCAACGCCTTTACGTCTTGGTATCTGCAGGAAAAGCCTTAAGAAGTTGATTGCAAAAAAATTTCCAAGGAGGTGATTATGGTGTTAGATTCTGAAGTAAAAGATTTGTTGGCCAAATTCCCCAAGTTCGATGATACCCTTCTGAGTCTCCAATACGCTCCCCGTCTCCCCAAGGCAATGGTTAAAGAAACTAAAAAAATAATAGCCCTGGCCAGAAAATTCAATCAAGAAGTGACAATCCCTTATGCCCTTGAACTGGATCGTAAAACACACGAAGATCATGATTTTCTTCCCTGGGATCTAATTAAAAAAGCGAATGAATATGGCTGGTACTCCATGTGGATACCCAAAGTATTTGGAGGGAGAGGCATGAATATTCCTTCCTGTTCATATGCACTGGAAGAAATCGGTTCGGTCTGCCTGGGTATCGGAAATATAGTTGGCGTCCATTATCTGGGGGTAATGGGAATTATCTGTGCGGGCAATGCCAAACTTTCCAATATGATTTTACATGAAGTGGCCAAGGGAGAAAAAACCGGCAACCCTTGCACCCTATCGCTTTGCATTACCGAACCCAATGCCGGGACTGATACGGAAGAACTGGAGTTGATCAACAAAGGAAAGGCCAGCTGTTACGCGGAAAAAGTAAAGGGTGGTTATGTAGTCAACGGCAGGAAAATATTTATCTCCATGGGGCATGTGGCTCAGTGGACGGTACTTTATGCATACTCCAATCTCAAGAAACCGGGAAGCAACATAGTCGGCATGCTGGTCAAGACTGGCACCAAGGGACTTTCTTTCGGCAGACATGAAAACAAGATGGGTCAGAGGATTTGCCCGGCATCGGAGCTGATTTTTGAAGATTGTTTCGTCCCCGACGAGCATGTGATCATCGATAAAGAAATGATTAAAAAGTTTACCAATAAGCCGCCGGAAGAAATATTTATGAAGGTTATAGATTATATCGTCTCGATTTCTAGGTGTGCTGTTGGTGCCTGGGGGGTGGGTGCGGCGAGGGGCGCCTTTGAGAAAGCGTTGAAATATGCCGCGGAAACAAAGGTGGATGGTAAATTGCTGATAAACCATGAATGGGCTCAGTGTCTCCTCTCAGAAATGTATAAAAATATCGCCTTGGGGCGACTCTCCTATATCGAGGGGAACTACGCCAACAGTCACCGTGGTATCTTTGAAATCTTGCAGTTCAAACCTCTTTATTATTATCTCAAATATATGCCCACAGTGTTTTTTGATACGTTTGTTGCCCCCTTTCTTAAATTTGATGCAGCCAATTGGCTCATGAGTAAATACTTTTTGGATATGCAACCTCACGCCGATCAATTGTGTACTTCCGGGTGGGCGTCATTGGCAAAGTTTGCGTGTACCGATTTTGGCACCAAGAATGCCCTGTTGGCTCTGGAACTGATGGGACATACAGGGCTCAGGCAGGACCGCTTCGTAGAAAAACAGTTGCGCGACGCCAAGCTACTACAAATCTATGAAGGCACAAATCAGCTGAACCGCGTGAACCTATTTAAATGCCTAATCGCTCCGGTTTACCCGCAAGCCAGCGTCTTTGAAGAATAAAAAGGAGGTGGAATTTATGATCGTATCCATGAATGAAGAACTGAAAAGTTTTCAAGATCTGGCGGAAAATTACGCAACCAAGGAACTCGCCCCAAAGAGAGAAGAAAACGACAAATATCCTTTCGGACTTTTTTTCAGTTCCGCCTTGGCTAAGGCGCATGAACTGGGTTTTTTGAGTGTTACCCTGCCGGAGGAAGCGGGCGGCATCGGCCAGGATATAGGCGCCCTTTGCGTTATTCTCAGTTGCATCTCTACAGCCGACGGAAGCTTGGCCGGCATTATCTTCGCCAATTCTCTTGCTCAGGAAGTTGCCATTAAAGCGGGTGAAACGGCCTTACTGGCTGAACTTGCTTCGGCAGCCACGGCGGAAGGGTCTCTTTTGGCGTTTCCCGCCTATGTCAATCCGCTCGATATGGATAGTTTTATCTTCGCCAAAAAGAAAGATAACCATTACTTTCTTACCGGGAAATTGGATTACCTGACCTTGGGGGGGCTGTCATCCAAGGCACTAATTCCTGCCAAGATCCAGGGCCAGGAAGATTATTCCTTTTTTGTGATTAATCTTTCCTCTGCGCAGGTCATAAAAAGTGAGCCTATTTTCAGCCTGGGGTTTCATGCCTGCCCGTCCGTAGACATCTCCCTAAATAATGTTGCCGCTGCCCTAATCGGGGAAGAAGGCAAAGGGGCCCTATACTTCGAAGATGCGGCTGATCGGATGCATGTAGCTTCCGCGGCAATTTCCATGGGTATCATGAAGGGTTCCTTTGACGAGGCCTTAAACTACGCGAAGGAACGTTTCCAGGGCGGCAGACAGATCATCAACTGGAGTGAAGTAAAGATGCTTTTGGCCAATATCGCCATAAAGATAAAAAACGCCGACATAACCATAGCTGGAGTATGCCGGGCTATAGAAAGCAACTATCCCGACTGGTCTTTATATTCAAGGGCTGCCGCCTTGCAGGTTCAGGAAATGGCCTGTGACGTTACGATCGATGGCGTCCAACTCCTGGGTGGTAATGGTTACATGAAGGACTATGGCCAAGAGAAACGGCTCCGCGATGCCAAACAGGCGCAGGCCTTGCTCGGCCTGGTGCCCATGGAAAAGATACGTTTCATGAAAAAATTGACAGAATAGCACATCTGATTTTTTGGAGGAGAGCTCAATGAGTAACGAAGTTTATGTAATCGGCACCGGCATGATCAAGTTCGGAAAATATCTGGAAAAGGGAATCAAGACCTTGACCGGTGAGGCCTTGGATCTGGTGCTGAAAGACTGCAACTTAACAAGAAAGGATATACAAGCAGCCTGGTTTTCCAATTCCGCTTGGGGGTATCAGGCGTTTCAGCATTGCATCAGGGGACAGGTTGCCCTGTCGGCAAACGGATTGGAGGGGATACCCATCACCAATGTAGAAAATGCCTGCGCCAGCGGTTCAACTGCCCTTCACGGAGCCTGGACATCCATAAAAGCAGGGCTCTATGATTGTGTTTTGGCCCTCGGTGCCGAAAAAGTTCACGATGCGGACCGCAACAAGGTGATGATGGGGTTTATGACCGGAACCGACGTGGAAGTGACGATGGAGTTGATTGCGGCCTTCCAGGAGGAAGAGAGAAAGAGGAAAGAAAAAGAAGCCAAGGAAAAGGGTATGGAGGCTCACAAGGAAAAAGAGGGGGGGCATTCCTCCTTTATGGATCTTTATGCCATCGGGGCAAGGATGCACATGAAGGAATACGGCACCACGCAGCGGCAGCTAGCTGTAATTGCCGCCAAGGCTCACAACAACTCCACTTTAAATCCCTTGGCACAATATACGTTCCCCATGACTGTGGAAGAAGTAATTGCCGATCGGGAAGTAGCTTATCCCTTGACGCGTGCCATGTGCGCGCCCATCGGCGACGGCGCGGCGGCAGCGATTATTTGCAGTGAGCGTTTTCTGAAGAGCAAAGGCTTCGCCCGAACAGTCCGAATACGCGCCTCGGTGCTGAAATCGGGAACGAGGCAAGGGCAAAACGATATCTGTTCAAGAGCGGCGAATGCTGCCTATGAAGCGGCCGGTCTGGGGCCGAAGGATATAGATGTCGCCGAGGTTCACGATGCCACGGCCTTTGGGGAGCTCTATCAATCGGAACAGATGGGTTTTTGCCCCATTGGGAAAGGTGGACCTTTTGCTGAAAGTGGTGCCACCGCGCTCGGTGGCAAGATTCCCATCAATCCCAGCGGCGGGTTAATCTCCCGCGGCCACCCTATCGGAAGTTCCGGATTAGCCCAGATATACGAATTAGTATCACATCTCCGCGGAGAAACGGGTAAAAGGCAGGTGGAAGGAGCGAGAATAGCCATGGCCGAAAACGGCGGCGGTTTCTTAGGCCAGGGGGAGGCGGCTATGGCCATACACATTTTAGAAAAAAATTAATTGCAGAGGGAGTTTACCATGACCGAAAAAGGAAGGGATTTTCAAAGCAAGTACACACCGGATAGGTTGAAGACGGAATTCACGGAAACGGAACAGGTAATTTTCAATCGCCGAAGTGTTCGTCTTTTCAAGAAGGAACAGGTGCCGGAATTCATGATCAAGCGGATTCTCGAGGCGGGACGTTTCGCGCCCTCTGCCGGCAATTGCCAACCTTGGAAGTTTGTTGTTCTCCGGGATCAGGCGTTAATCGAAGATGTGACGAAGACCGTAGTTGGCTTCACCAAGCTGTTCAAATTTTTCCTCGAATACAGAAGGCCGGGTTTTTTCTGGTTGAGACCATCGGCCAAGGTATCAATCAGGATCCGGCACAACGATCTGGCCCCCGCACCGTTCGGCGCCATTTCTCTTATTGCTGATGGCAAACTGGTCCTCTGGCATAATGCGCCCACGGTGATATTGATATTTAAAGACAAGCGTGGTGTTTCCAATCCCGATCTCGATGCCGGCATTGCCGGACAAAACATGGTTTTGGCGGCCCATAGCATGGGGCTGGGCACCTGCTGGGTCGGATTCGCCAAGCTGGCTTTCGACTACCACTACAAATGGACCAGATACTTCGGCATCAAGTATCCTTACAAGTTTGCCAACAGTATTGCCATTGGTTGGCCCAATGGCGAACCGGACGGCATCATAGAGCGCCCTACTCATGCCGTTGACTGGTATGAAAACGGAACGACGAAAACCATTTATTAAAAGAGGTGGCAGCCATGGAAAAGTTTGGATTTTTTGAGAAACACCGCATACCTACATACAATAATCCCAACCACATCATCTTCGGCCTATTGGCCTTCAATTACAATATCTGTACGGGATGTTCCATGTGTGTTCAGTGTTGCCCCGCCAAGACGCTGGTTATGGACAACAAGATACCGCGTATGAAAAAGGCAGAAGAAAACGGAGAGTGCATGGCGTGTGCCGATTGCGTGGCCATCTGCCCCGTCCAAGCGATTTCCCTAAAGAGGCCGATGATTCTGACGCGGTATTTCAAAACGCTTGATATAGGTGATTTGATGCCTCCGCGTCTGTGAGGCTTTTAACAAAGATTGATCTCTTTACCGTTTTCAGCATTTGGCGAAGTGATCTTTGCGTCAGATACCGCGAAAATGGGGAAAGAATGTTCGGCGTCATTTAATCAAAATGACAAGGGGAAAGGACGATTAATGAACCGTTTTAAGACAAAAAACGTCGTGATAACCGGCGCCGGCAGCGGCCTCGGCCGTGGCTTGGCGCTGAATTTCGCGAAAATGGGATGGAGGGTGGCCGTCAGCGACATCAATATGCAAAGGGCCGAGGAGAGCCTGAATTTGGTCAGGCGCGCTGGTGGAAGTGGCATGACGGTCGGTTGCGATGTCACCAAGAGCGAGGAGGTGGAACGCCTCGCCGATGAAGTGATCGCCAGGATGGGGAGCGTCGATATTCTCATCAACAATGCCGGTGTGCCCGTAGCGGGTCTCATGGAAAAGATCAGCATAGATGACTGGAAGTATGAGATCGACATAATGCTGATGAGCGCCGTATACGGATGCAAGAGCTTCATCCCGATCTTGAAGAAACAGGGGTGGGGGCAGATTGTCAACGTGGCCTCGGCCGCGGGTATTTTTTCACTGCCGGAAATGGCACCATACAATGTTACCAAAGCGGCGATCATTTCTTTGTCGGAAACGCTCCGCGCAGAGTTGCGGGGGAACAATATCGGTGTGACGGTGGTATGCCCGACCTTTTTTAAAACAAGGCTTCTGGAGCAGGCGCGATTTGCCGACGAACGGCAGATGAAGATGGCGTCAGCCTTTTTTGAAAAGTTTTCCTTCGGGACAATAGAAAGCGTGAGCCGGGCAACCATGAAGGCCATCAGGAAAAATCGTCTCTATTGCATCCCCCAGCCCGATGCCAAGCTTTTCCGCTTCCTGAAAAGGATGACGCCGCAGCTTTATCATGATTCCACCGGTATCCTGCATGCACGGGGTTATCTGGACAAGATATTGAGCATAGAAACATAGCCGATCGACAGTAAAGAACAAATATATAGCAAAGGGGAGAATGGCATGTATTTTTTAGCAACTATGAAAAACAATCTAAAATTCGCCAAAGGAGTATCTCAGTTGCTGCGCGATGAGGCGAGCCGCGGTACTATCAAGGCCAACCTGAAAAGCCTTCGTCAGGCGAAAGAAATCTCCGAGGATATGACTTGGGCCGATCTTATCGAGGAGAAAGCCGCCAAATACGGGAACAAAACCTACATCATTTTCGAGGGCAAGTCGTTTACTTATAGGCAGATGGATGAAAACGCCAACCGTGTTGCCAATTATTTGCTTAGTCTGGCTGCCGGTAAAGGAAAGGGCCTTGCCATCATCATGGGCAACTGCCCGCAGTACCTGGACTTTTTCATAGGTTCGCAGAAGATCGGGATGTACTCGATCCCGGTCAACACATCCCTCCGGGGTGACAGCCTGCTTTATATTCTCAATCACAGTGAAGCCCAATTCGTCGTCATTGACGAGGAATTTCTCGATAACTATAACAAGATTGCGGATCGCCTGGAGCATGTAAAGAAGATGATTGTGAACCGCAAAGACCCGGCAGATAAAAAACCCTTGCCGAAAGGGATGGTTGAAATTACTTCGGCATACAGCCAATCGCCGGCAAAGCCCAAGTTCGAACGCGATAAAGATGCCGTCTGCTTCATCCTTTATACGTCCGGAACGACGGGGCTTCCCAAGGGGGTTATATACCGGTACGGCAGGACCACCGTAAAGATACTTTCGGTTATCGCCTACGCCTTTTACAAGAAGTCCGACATACTCTACACATGCCTTCCTCTCTTCCACGGCAACGCTCTCTGGCTCACCTGCACCATAGGCATGCACCGCGGTGCAACGGTGGTGCTGGCGAAAAAGTTTTCCGCCAGCCGGTTCTGGGATGATATCCGTAAATACAACGTCACCTCTTTCAATACCCTTGGCGCCATCATCCCGATTCTCATGAAACAGCCCCCGAAAGAAACGGACAAGCAGAACAAGGTGCGCTTCACTTTATCAGCGGCCTGTACGGTGGACGAGTGGCCGAAATTCGAGAAGCGCTTCAGAATAAAGATATACGAAGGTTACGGTGCCGTTGATGGAGGCAGCAAGAGTATCATGAATTTAGGAACCGCCCCCATCGGCTCGATCGGTAAACCCACCATGAATAATGTCTATCGATTGGTTGATAAAGACGGAAACGACGTTCCCGATGGCACGCCGGGTGAGCTGATCTTTGAATCGAAAGGGAAGAAAAAAGCGGTCGAGTATTTCAAAAACGACAAGGCGACCAACGATAAACTGCGCAACGGTTGGATCTACACGGGCGATCTGATCCGGCGTGATAAAAACGGATACCTCTATTTTGTGGGGCGCAATGCAGAGTTCATGCGCATCAAGGGAGAAAACGTGTCTGCCTATGAGGTAGAACATACCATCCAGAAGCATCCGTCCGTTGTCGAGGCAGCGGTGTATGCCGTGCCTTCGGAGTTGGCCGAGGACGAGATAATGGCGTGCGTTTCCCTCGTCGAAGGCCACACGCTCAAGGAAGCGGATCTCGTCAAAGCATTACAGGAAGATTTGGCAAAGTTCGCCGTTCCCCGTTACGTAAAGATAGTAAAGGATTTTCCCAAAACGGAGACGCAGCGCATCATAAAGAAAGAACTCGAAAAGCTGGGCCTTGTGCCGGGAACATACGATTCTCAGAAGAATGCTTACATATAACAGCACACTATAAAAGGAAAACACTTTCAGAAGTGATGATAAGAGAAGCTTTGTCTCCTCTGAGGGATATTATGTATTTTGTCAGTAGCACTCACATATGGGGAAGTAATATCATCAAACAGAAATACGTTCCACACAGCGGTGATTTCAATACATATTTTAACAATGATCAGGTAAAGGCTTCTTTTCTGCAAGAGATTAAAAATTTATTTAATGACGGCAAGGCAAGATATTTTGTCCCTGAAGTAAATAAGCCTATTTATGTGCAGTCCATTGTTTCCGATTTAAGGATTGTTGGCGTTGAGTTTGTGGAACATGAATAATTGATTTTGAACGGTGCTATAATATGATTATGGATATATTACTGCCATCGGTCATCAACCTGAGTATCAGCAATACTTACAAATAGTAATCCTCAATTCTTCTATGTAAAAAAGCAAGTCCCTTTCTTTAATAAGGAACATGACTAATATTCTTTTATAAAATATCGGGTGCATAGCAATCTTTAAAATCGTTTTTTTATCTCTTTTGGGAACCCTTCAAAGTCATCGGCAATATAGTCAAGCTCTAATATTGCTTCAAAAGATTTTTTTACTGTGAGTGTTTGTACTTCATTCATCAGGCGTTTGAGGCTCAGAAGTTTTCCGGTAGTTTAAAATGTTTTTTCTGTGATTGAATAAGATCAGCAGAAACGTTGCCAGTGCGCCTGTTACCGCACTGAAATTCCAGTGAAGAGTAAAAGCCTGTCCACAAGCCAGAGTAAAAACCATGAAAAATGAAGCAACAAAAGGAATCTGGCCAATACCGTAAACGATGAGCCAGATTGCCGCGGCAATCAGAGCAGCCCACGGCGCGATAAGGGCTGTAAAGCCTAAATAGTTGGCCACGCCTTTGCCACCGCGAAAACCATGAAAGCACGGAAAGCTGTTCCCCAAGACAAGAAAAAACCCCGCCCAGGGTAAAAATTTTCCCTCCAGAAAATACACGGCCACCGCCGCCACCCCCAAAGCCCTGCCGATATCGAGTAATAATATTACCGTCGCCCAGAAATATCCCGCCTGACGATAAGCGTTTGTTGTTCCCGCGTTGCCGCTGAAACTCAGGCGAGGATCTTCTTTACCGGTTAGTTTAAAAAAAATAATGGCGAAATTTACAGAACCGGCCAGATAAGCAAAAAGATAGATTAAAAATATTTTTCCCATGTTTCAATTCCCGGTTCAAGTTTTGTACTTGAACTAAAGTGAAATCAACTTAATGAAGTACTTCTGGATTCCCCGGTCAAGCCGGGGAATGACAAAACGGTGTCTAAATTATTATGAGACCATTAATAGTTTTTATAAATCTACCTTTATCCAATCCGGCGGACGCAGGCGGCCCTGCGACGCATCCCGCATTTGAATACCGCTGATGCTTTCGTATATTATGCCATCTGAATCATAAATCGAGGCATCAAATATCAGCGAATTATGCTTGACATTAATCGGCAAAATCCGACCAAGATAGGTGCCTCCTTTTTTTGTCTTTTGATAAATTATTCTTTTTTCAAAGCCTGCGGGTAAGGCAAAAATGCCGGCAAAGCGCTGCACCCAAACACAGGCCGCGTGCAGCACCGCGTCCAAAGGAAATGGAGAACCGAGTAAATTTTCATCCGCCTCGTTACCTCCGCCTGAAACATAAGCCAAAGCGCCCTCAGGTGAAACTGATAAATCACCGACGATGTTTTGATAAGCCGTTCCCAAAGTAATCAAATCCCGATAAATAGTAGTTGAAGGCACGTTGATGCAATTTCCTCTCAGTTTCTTCACAAAATCGGGAGGAGGCATGGAAGCTGTCGTTGTATCAGCGGCGGCAAACTCCACGCGGGCATGTTCGACTGTGCGTCTGATCGCGCCGGCATTTAATTTTACCGAGGTTAAGAGCGAAGCGGCAACGACGCCGTCATCGGCAGTTTCTATATCAACAAATACCTCCCGGAACTGCGTATCCGGTGAAATTGATAAAAAACGGAAAAAGCGCGCCTTGTGCAGATAACTGAAGTTTATTTTAGGAAAATTGATTTTAACAACCTTAGACAGAACAATTAGCACTTCCACCGCGGGCAGAATGACCTTTCCATCGAAATGGTGGTCGCGCAGATATGGGTATACCTCAATATTCCAGGGATACCGTATTTTCTGATTTAACCGGGGAACGATTTCCATAATTGAACCGTTTTCGAATCGACGGCGACTGGAGTGCCCGTCAAATTCAAGGCGCAATGCTTTGTAAAGCCGATGCAGATTATATGTCCCTTTTCCGCGTGCGTGATGACGTAGTCAAACTGCAAACGCACCCGCTCCAAATTTACCGGCCGCGTATGTATGTACATTAAATCGTCGTAATACAAAGGTTGATAAAAGCTGATGCCCAAATCGAAAATCGGATAAACATAGCCGCTTTCCTCGATTTCTTTATAAGGATAAGCGACATCGCGCATCAATGAAGTCCGGCCAAATTCAAAATAACGCAGATAATTGGAATGATAAACTACTTGTGAGCGATCCGTGTCGACGTATAAAGTCCGGTATATCGAACGATGCCAGACAAACCCGGTCGTAAGGTCGCGCACGTAACGCTCATCATTACTATATATTTCCGGCTTAAACGGTTTAGGCTTCATTTTTACACTCCTCTGAAAATAACACAACAATTCGTTCCGCCGAATCCAAACGCGTTGGAAAGAGCAATTTCGTATTTTTGTTTGCGGGCCTCATTAGGCACAACATCAATATCGGCAAGACTTGGATCGGGAAGATGATTAATAGTGGGCAATATGATGTCCTTTCTCATTCCCTCGATGGTCAAAGCGGCTTCAATGGCTGCGGTCGCGCCCAGTGTATGTCCCATCTGCGATTTGTTTGAGGATATGGGAATCTTATCTATTTTTTTGCCAAATACTTCCCGCAGACACTTTATTTCCGCGCTGTCGCCTTTAGGCGTGGAAGTGCCGTGGGCATTGACATATTGAATATCCTCCGGTTTCAATCCGGCATCTTCAATAGTTTCCCTGATGGCACGGATAATAGTCGGCATATTGGGGCTGGTGTAATGATGGGCATCCGATGTCCATCCGATACCCAGAACTTCGGCCCGGGGTTTAAGTCCGTAAGCTTTGATCATTTCTTCCGCCGCCAGAACGACCACGCCCGCTCCTTCCGAAAGAACGAAACCCTTGCGGTCAACACTGAAAGGGCGCGATGCCAGCGCCGGATTATCATAAGCGCGATCTTTGGGATTAACCTTGATCGTGGCGTTCATATTGGCAAAGCCGTGAATCAGTTCCGGTAAAATTGGCGCATCCGCGCCGCCGGCCAGGACGAAATCGCACTCGCCATCTCTGATCATTCTTGATCCGATACCGATTGCATAATTGCCGGAAGCGCAAGCGCCCTGCGGCGAAAAAATCGGCCCGGTAAATTTTAACAGCATTCCCGCTTTACCGGCGGGAAGATTCGCGCATAAATTAGGTAGCAAATAAGGGCTGACCCGGAGCGGCCCGCGGCGTTCCAAGTCGTGCGCGGCTATGCGAAAAGCATCCGATCCGTTGAGCGCCGAACCGATAAGGCAAGCCATCCGCGGAGCAATCTGCTCATCAATGGAAATTCCTGAATTTTGCAGTGCCTCTTTGCAGACAGCCATAGTTAAAATCACAAAAGCCGCATTCCAATTATAAACTTCCTTCGCGTCGGTAAAATCAAGCTCCAAAGGGTACCAGTCCGGTATTTCTCCGACTATGTCGCAGGCCGATTCTACTTTACAACGCGTTACTTTCCTAAAACCTGCTTCACCCTTGACGGCCCTTTTCCACGTTTTCTCAAAGGTGGCCCCCAGTGGAGTGGCCGCGCCGTAACCGACGACAAAAACTTTTCTGTTTTTAGGAGCTTTCATAATACAATTATTATCCTTTATTCGTGAAACTCCAATTCCGAAAGCGAAGCGCAGCGGAATTGGCAAGTTGAACAATCCCGCTAAGCGGAGGGTATAATACCCAAAAGCTTGCTTTGGGTATTATACCCGTGATCAAATCCTGTGCAAAACCAGACAGGAATTGCATCCGCCGAAACCAAACGCGTTTTTCAATACAAATTCCTGACTCAATTTCCTGGCGCCTTCGGCAACACAGTCAATTTCAATTGCCGGATCAGGAATATAATTTATCGTGGGCAACAAAGTTTCTTTAATCATCCCTTCCATGGCCAATATGGCTTCAATGGCGCTTGATGCGCCCATCGCATGGCCGAGTTGTGATTTGTTCGCCGATACCGGCGGAATGTTTTTGCCGAAAATATTGTGCAGGGCATCAGCCTCTACTTTATCACCTACTTTTGTGGATGTTGCGTGCGCATTAACCGCGTCAATGTCCGCTGGCTGCAATCCGCTATTGGCAATAGATTCTCCGATACATCTCTGCACCGTTGTCAAATTGGGTGAAACAAAATGGCTGGCATCGGAAGTCATTGACCATCCGGCCATTTCTATTTTTGGTTTCAGCCCGTGCGCTTTGGCAAATTCATCCGTTGCCAAAATAATGCAACCGGCGCCTTCGGAAACGACAAAGCCTCGCCTGTTGACGGAAAAAGGCCGGCTCGTTTTTTCCGGCGGCTCTCCCGGCTGTCCTTCTTTCGGACGGTAAGCGCCATTCATCGTGGCAAATCCGGCAACAATCGGCTCAACCAAAGGGAAATCTACAGCGCCGCCGATGACCACATCCGCCATATTTCTTTGCAACAGCATTTCGCCAACTATAAGCGAGGTAATTCCGGTTGCACACGCCGTGATAGTCGAACAGATAGGTCCCGTAGCGCCCGCAAGGATAGAGACCTTACCGCCAACCATATTGATGCAGGAATTGGGATTGGTGAAGGGATGAGGCATTTTCCCTTCCGCAATTATCATACGATCAGCCTGCAGTACCGCATCCAGACCGCCAACCGCCGTGCTGAAGGTAATCGCTACTCGCGGCGCGATTTCCGGCGTAATTTCAATTTTGCTTTTTTTCAGAGCCCGATGCACAACCAGCATGGCGTATTTAAAGATCGGCGATGTCCAATGCGCCATTTCCCGCGGCTGTAAAAAAGGGTATGGGCGCAAATCAACTTCTGCAACTTCACCCGCAACCCGCACCGGGAAATCGGCGGCAAGCGGAAATCTAGTCAACTTTCCTATCCCGCAATCTCCAGCAACGGCACGCTGCCATTGGGCTTCCAGATCCGTCCCTAAAGAAGACACGGCATCATAACCTAATATTAGAGCTTTTTTTGAAACCATAATTGTATCACTAATACCAAGTTGCATTTAGCGATATATTTTTGACTGCGACCTGGTATAAAAGATATAAAAAATCATCTCCTGCGGGAAAGGGAAAACCGAGGATGTTGATAACAGAAGAGGCTATATCAAAAATTGCTGGGTATTACCACGGAATAAAGTGGTATAGTTTGGCGAACATTTCATAAACTTCGATCCAGCCTTGTAAATCTTTGGTCGAGCGCATGTGTTCCCGCTTGTTGACCATTATCCAACTCATATGAGCCGCGCCATCCTTGCAGGTTGAACAATCACGAGTTGCCGATGTACAGCAGCGATGAACTGTTTTTAAATCGGAAGCCCAGCGGGAAAAATTAATCAGACGACGAGGCCGGGGGGTTCTATTGTCCAGAGATTCGGTGACCGATGGGCATTCGTTCCAGCCAAAGATACGTTCCATCATCTTGCCGGTGGTGATAATTTCGTGATAATATTTACTGGAAATCACAGTCTGCGGGTATTTATCCAGCATTTCGTCCATTTCGTGGCGTAAATCTTTTAGTTCGCCCTCGCGCCACGAAAAGCCGTTAACGCCTTCGTCATTCGATAGAAGTTGCAAATGTACTTTTAAGCCGACATCGGCAATTCTTTTGATTACCGGTTCGATCTTTCCCACCTGCCTCGGTGTTATAGTATAAAGATAATAAGTGTAAGCGTCGCCGGCATAATTTTTACTGGAAATCGCAAAGGTATCGCGCCCGCGAAGAACCTTTTCATCTTCGCTGCTGCCCCAAAGTGAAATTCCCACCATCATATCGGGGAATTTTTCCCGGGGAACCTTGATCAAACCATTTGTGGCGCAATACGTAGGCAGGCGCTTGTAAAAAGCTTCGACACGATCCATACAAAGAGTCGGCTCGCCGCCGATCAAAATCGCCAGATTTACTCCGCGCTCTTTTTCGCGGTCGATAAAATCTTCCCATTTTTTTATATCCATTTCCTCTTTCGCCGCCTGATGTTCTCCCGAAGAAAAGAAAAAACAGCCCTTGCAGCGCAAATTACAGCGGTTGGTCACATCGTATATGGAACTGCGAATGTTAAGATTAGAAATTCGTCTGTATCTTTCGTGCCAGTCTTTATCCAGCAAGGAACTAATTGTTTTCATCAATACTACCCTTCTAATAACTCTAAATCAAAGCACCATCTTTATCGGCAATGATCTTCTTAATTTATCACCTCATGCGGCGGACTTATAATTTCCGCGCAAAGATTTTCGCCTTTTTCATAACCCATCACCCAGATCGCCAGATAAGTATCCACATAATCCAGCCAGGACTTGAAAGTATCCGCGTTGTTCACATGACGGTAAAGGCGCGCCGTGACGACCGCGGAACCGGCGGCGTAATGGCGGCAATCAGCGCAATCCGTATCCGGCACACAACAGGCAACCGATCTGTCCCAATTAAGGTCCGTCCTGTATTGCCGGAAAGACCTTCCCAAGCCTATATCCTGCGAAGGATTCTTGCGGGGATATGAACAACTGTAAAGATCATGCAGACCTTTTTTATGGGTATGCGCCACGGCATTGTAAACGGAAAAAAGAACATTCTGCGGATATTTATTCAAAAGCGCTATCATCGTTTGCTTTGTGCGTCCGAGAGATTCATCATCATGACGCAGATTTCCTGTGTAACCGACCGGAGAAGAAAAAACATTAAAAGTCAGTTTACAACCGTTGGCAACAAGCTGTGCGGCAGCTTCATTTACCTCATCAATATTCTCCCGCGTGAAGGTGTAAACAAAAACCGCGCGCTGATCATTTTTATAATTTTCAATCTGTTTCTTTAAAAGATCTTTAGCTTTTCTGATCCGCAGGCTGGTTGCATCATTACCCCAGACGGAAATATGTATTTTGTAGCCGACTGATTCCGGGATTTTTTTAAAACCATTGGTGGCAATACTGCCCAGCGGCATTTCCTGATAACATACATCAAGCAATTCCGGCACAAGCGATGGTTCAGCTCCGGCCAAAACTACATAAGTGATGCCGCGGGATTTTTCGGCCTGCATTAGCTTGCGCCATGCTTCCACCTCACCTATCTCTTGGGCAAACTGTTTTTCTCCTTCAAAATAATAACAACCGTCGCAGCGAATATTACAGCGGTTAGACATGTCATAAGTTGATTCCCGCAGAAAAAAATATTTCCTGACTTTTTCCCAACGCGCTTTAACTTCCGGCTGGGCTAAGAGTTCGGAAAATTTCGGCTTGGCTGATTCCATAGATGCTTTATTATTATCAGGCATAGACAATTAACTTCTATCAATTAATTTTTCGCTGTAAGTTTCTCTTCAATGTAATCAGCAATCAGGCGAATGGTTTTCAACTTGGGATAATCGTCTTCGTCTATTACGATCTTGTATTCATCCTGCAGAACTAAAGCAATAGTGGCCAGGTCCATACTATCGATGCCCAGTTCATCCACCAAATCCATATCCGGATTAAATGTCTCCGCCGTAACGTCTTCTAATTTAAGTTCCTCAATAATAATTTCGGCCACATGCCGGATAATGCCTTTTATATCGTGACTTGCAGGCATCACTACCCTCCTTCTACACTTATTTATTTATCTTTTTTGCAACGATTGCGCCGCTGCATACAATATTTTCTTTATTCGCCACTTTAAAGGAAAATAAAATCTCCTCGCCTGCTTCTTCGCCGGATATGTTTAGCGACAAAGTTTCTCCGGGTCGCACCGGCTGGGTAAATCTCACTCTTTTCAGCGCGTGCAACTGAACCTGCTCACCTTTTACCAATGCATCCTGAACGATGGCCTGCTCGGCCATATAAATTAAAGCTATTCCCGGAAGAATCGGTTCACCGGGGAAATGCCCCAAAAACCAGGGTGAATCAGCCGATACATCCACTAATGCTTCAATATAATAGTGATCAGATACTTTAATCTCTTTTAATAAACTCCATTGACTTTCCAATAAATTGTACCTCATTGGTTAACGTCAAAGTTAAATTAACACCAAAAAATAAACTTATATCATTGATTGTTTTTTCAATCAAAATTTTTTTATAAGGTCAATGAATAATTTGTTCTTTTATATAAATTTACCATTCCATTATCATTACTTCTCTGTTGATCAAAGTGGAAAGGGGCACAATTTTCAAACCCTTAACAATAAGCCCCGCCAACACGGTTTCAATTTCCGATAATAAAATAACATCGTCTTCTTTACGGTGTGGCTGCACATCATGCAGTATAATGATATCATCGGCTTTGACTTTTTTAAGTATTCTGGAACCAAGATTTTTAACACGGCGATTACCGGCGTCAAAAGCGCGACAACTAAAGGTTACACAAAACATTCCCATTTTATCCAGAATTGTGGCCAGTTTGGGATTAATTATTCCCACCGGCGGCCGAAAAGCCAGAGAACGTACGCCCATTTTCCTCAACACTTCCTGAGCCCTGAATATTTCCTGATAAAGATAATTATAACTTCTAAGCATCACTAAGGGATTATGATGGAATGAATGATTACCGATGGTGTGGCCGCGGGCGATTATTTCTCTGATGATTTCAGGATAAAGCAAAGCATTGACGCCGGAAACAAAAAAAGTCGCTTTCACAGAATACTTATCAAGCAAATCCATAATTTGTCTTGTTGTCGGCTGGGTGGGGCCATCGTCAAAAGTGAGCGCGATCACATTTTGCTTTGTATTGCCGCGGCTGATTACGTCCAGGAAAAAAATACTCTGCGGGAAAAAAGAAGCAACAACACACAGAAGAATATAGAAAAGGGCAATGGCGACTGCCAATAAGGAGTTAATAAAAAAAACTGCCGCAGCAATAGTCAAAAGAATTATTCCGGTAATTTTAGCGGGGCTTGCAGACGACAATCTGTTTTTCATTTATAACCTTTTTTTCTTTGTCTTTGTCATGTCGAACCATAGTGAAACGTATTGCAGTTTCACCCTCCCTCTTTCTGGATTCCCGCTCGGAGGCGGGAATGACATAGGATGAAGGAGCTTTTATTTGCGGTCAGTGAGTCCTGTGAGATTGAATTGCCAATCCGGTATTATTGAATAAGGTATTCCCACAATGGACCTGTTAATCCACGCTTATAGAGCTTGGGTAAAACACGGGTTGCCTTGACTTCACCAGCACCGACAAGCCAATTCAAACGGCCGTTGGCATGATTTTCCACAGTTTGCATAATCTCCTGAACGGATACGTGCGGCGACCGGTAAAATACTGGCGATAAAATATTTTGTCCGGCATTAATTTGACCTTCCCGCAAGGCAACATCATACAGAGCAGTGTGCGGGTAAATGCGGATGCCGCAAAAGAAGAAAAAAACTGCCCGCTCCAAACGATCTAGGCCATTCAATGTTTCTTGAAGAGTCTGTTTGTTTTCGCCGGGACCGCCTAACAGAAAATAATGGGCGATGTGCAAACCGGCCTTCAGCACAACGAGATGAGCGGCAAAAACATCGCGAGCGGTAAAAGGTTTATGTAAATTGGTGAGTATCGCATCAGATAAAGATTCTGTGCCGAATTCCACATGACTCAGTCCGGCATCGGCCATTAGTTTATAATAATCAGCGGGAGGCACAGTGGGAACAAAAAAACCTCCCCACGGCACGGATACGCGAGCTTCAGTAAAAGCTTCAGCAACCTGTCGACTGTGATCGTAACTGGCGTTAAAAGCGGAATCGGTGATAAAAATATATTTAGCGCCGGCATCCTGCAATTCGCGGGCACTCCGGGCTACTTCGCGAGGCGGAAAAAACCGCATCCGGCCGCCTTCAATATGAGGATAAGTACAGTAGCTGCAGTGAAAGGGACAGCCTCTTTTTGTTTGCAGGTTAAGCATTCCCCCGTAAGACAGATAAAATTGTGTATACAAACTTTCCTGATCAAAACGTCTTTTGATTGCGCCGCTCCATGGTTCGTAAGCAATGCTGGTTGTTTCTTTGGTTACAATACCGGGTATTGATTTAACGTCCTCATTTTTTCCCAGCGCTTCCAAGAGCAAGGACAACCTTTCGCCCTCGCCGACGATGCCGTAATCTGCATCCAGCGCCTGCATAAATTCAACCGGAAAAACAGTAAAACCGCTGCCGCCTAAAATTAATTTGGCCGCTGAATTTATCCTTATCTGGTGTACTAATTTCTGGTATTCGGATAAAAAGCCTCGACAGTTTATTACATCCGTGTTATCAATATTTCTAATCGATACTCCGACAAAATCTGGAGAAAACTCTCGAATCAATGTACCCAACTCATCGGAACTGGTAAAATCATTCAAATCTACAATTCTGGTTTGATAACGGGAATCCAAAGAACCGGCGACGTAATCCAAGCCCAGCGGATATACCGGATAGGGTATTCTCAGAGTGTTTGCCGAAATTAACAGTACTTTCATAATATGAACAAAAATGAATAAAGCGCTAACGGGGCATTGTTTTTTGCGTAAGCGTAAGCTTAGCCTTTTTGTCGTTGATTCTTGAAAATATGCGTGGCCAACGCGCGCACGGAGGCAAAAACTTTGACGCCCAGTTCTTTGCTCTCAATTTTAACGCCATAGTCTTTTTCAATCATCATCACCAGTTCAAGCACATCAATGGAATCAATTCCCATATCGCCGCCGACAAGCGGAGCATCATCCTTGATGCCTTCAGGACCAACGTCAATCAGCCCGAGTGTCTCAATAATTTTAATTTTAAGTTCACCGATCAATCCTTCAATCTGACTCATTTAACACCTCTATTCCCTCGCGTTTACAAACACGCTTTAGTTTTTTATTGTGTCTTTTTTCGAACCTTCCTGCGGCAGAGACCTGATTGTTTTAGCCTCATCACCGAGAATTTTCTCCAGTATAACCCGCACAGTCCAACGGCTAAACGCCTTTCCATATTTAGGGCCGGCAAGATACAGACCCAACATTAAAAGCAGCCAAGAAAAACCATAAATCAAAGGAATTCCGATAACCCCAAAAGTTGGATTTTTCAGCCAGGCGGCAATCCCCCCTACTATAAATACGGCTGGTATGCCAAGAAGGTAACTGATAGTAATCAAAATAAGGCCGATAATCACGGTAGCTGAAAGCTTTTCCTTAAAAACACTCAAGTCAGCGTGTTCGTTTATCGCGGCCCTGCAATATTCTTTTCGGGCAAAATGAAGAGCTGTTTTTTTTATTATATTCAAAATACTTCCAGTAGAAAATATATTCTAAATATTTTTTAATGATCATTTTAGGCAGAACATGGCAAAGATTTCTAAACAACTTACCTTTCCATGATTCCACCGACAGACTTTTTCGACCGAAGCGGATAATCCCTGTAAGCAATATCTCTAAAAACTCCTGTCTTAGCCTGGGTAACAGTAGCAATCAATTCATCATCCACATAAATACGGCCATCACCGATTCCCAAGCTTGCGCCTGATTCTTTTAATCGCGAATAACGCCGAATGTCGATTTCATAACGGACACATTTGTTGAAGGGGCGAATTTGACCATTAAAGGTAACACCGGAACAACCAAGAGCCCGGCCGGAGCCCAAGGCGCCGCGGCAGATACAATAGAACCCAAGTAATTGCCAGACGGCATCAACACACAGGCAACCCGGTTGCACGGGGTCTCCCGGCATGTGACATTGAAAATACCAGGCGTCCATTCGAATATCCTGTTCGGCGATTACTCTACCTTGCTTGCCGTCGCTTTCAATCAACAATATGCGATCAAGCATGAGGAAGGGAGGGGCCGGAAGCCTTGCATCAAAACCAACGGGAGGGTCAGTCACCAGCGATCCATAAGCAAAAGCCAGCAGTTCTTCTAAATTAAAATGATCACGTTCCAAAAATTCCTGATATTTCATAATTATTTTTTCTCTTTCCGTGGATTTGAGGATATTTTAATGAACTCCCGATTAAATTTTATTTCCGCATCTGATTGAATGCCGCGGATTTCAACTCTGGCCGCAGTGATAACCACAAGACTTTATTTTGCTTCCGGTTTTAGTCAATTATAAGAAAAGGTCTCTTTTGTCAAAAGAAAAAAAGTATGGAAACGCACTGATATAGATGAAGAAACGGTAAGAATAAGCCCACGTGGGATAATTCGACATGCAAACTTCATTGCACTGCGTTTATAAAGTTTGGGTCTCATTAAATTTTAATAGCGCTAAAACTTGAGATGGCGTCATTGAACATGGCATTCATGGCGATTTCCTTGATAGAAAAATATCGCTACCGGCCAACCCTTTCTTTTCTTTTAATCATCTTTACGGCTTTTTCGGGACAAACGGATTCGCATAATCCGCACCCATAGCATTTTGCTTGGTCGTATTGTAAAATCATCTTTCCATTTTCGGATATCAACCGGCGGGCATTGAAATGGCATACTTTTGTGCAATATCCGGTATTGTTGCAGAGTGACGGATTAGTTTTTGCAACATGCTCGCCTCGTTTTATAAAATGCCCCTTATCGTTGATACAATTGTTCGCCATTAATGGCACACAGGTTTTTGAGGAACAATGGCAAATGCTCCCTTCTCCGTTAAGCATAACGTATATATTGGAAACCAGGCCAAGATTATGGCATTTCTTTTCCAGTTCCAATAATTCTCTTTTAGTAATATATTTGTAAGATTCTAATTTCCCAAATTCTTCACCGCACACGCCGAATTGGATGTCTACATTTAAGGGGGTTTGTTTTATGAAGTCAAATTTGCCTGCCTCGATATCCATTGCGTCAGGTCCAAGTTCTTCCGCCGTGTTGATTCTGCAGGCACAGGGTCCACATGCTATTTTAAAACTATCGGGCATGCCGTTGATGAATTCGGCAACCTCACGATAGGTGACAACCTGAGTATACATACCGATGCTAAAAATCCTATCCATTATTTTCGCTATTAAATTCATTGATATTTGTTTCTTGTTGTTTAATGCATTAAGAACAATTTTCATGATTTCCGGTTCTCTTGGAGCCCATGCCCCTATAACCAGTTTCCTTATAATGCCTTTTTGTAAATTGATACGTTCTTTCTCTTTCAAACACATCAATTCTTTAATAGAAATCATGATATACCGCCTGTGTTAATATTTTTGTAATGATCTATATGCATTATGTTGATGAAATGACATGTGGTGAATTATTTTTTCTCTTTCCGTAAATTTGGGGTACGATTGCAAATTGCGAGACCGAATTTTACTTTTAATTAACTCAAATATAAGAAAAGGCTTCTCTTGTCAAAAGAAAAACTCTGTGAACGTACTGAATCGATATATAGAAGAAACTAGAAGAATTAGCCCACGTATATAATACCTCAAAGCAAGCTGTGGGATATTATACACTCCGCATCGCGGGATACCACGGATATCTGCGATATCCTCCGCCTACGGCGGGATAATTCCACTTACGCTTCAAATTTCACTGTGTTCATTTTCAGCTAGTGTCATTAGTTCGACCATCAAGCTTTAGTGCACTCCGTTTCTGAAGCTTGGGTCTCACTAAATTTTAATGGCACTGGAAACAAAATTGAGTTATAAAACTATCGTACTAAAAATCGCCAAAAGGAGAATAATAATGAACAGAGCCGCCCTTCATAAAATTAGTTATGGTCTGTATATAGTCACTTCAGGACAGGATGACAAATTTAACGGCCAAGTTGCCAACTCCATGTTTCAGGTTACATCGAATCCGGCAACGGTGGCCATCAGCATCAATAAAGAAAATTACACACACGGATTAATTAAACTCAGCCGCAAATTTGTCGTTTCCATTCTGGCGGAGGCGGCGCCGATGAATTTTATCGGCCTTTTCGGTTTTAAGAGCGGGCGTGATGTAAATAAACTGCAAAATGTAAAGACAAAAACAGGAACAACTAAAGTACCCATCATTTTAGAAAATACAGTTGCCTATATCGAAGTAGAATTGGAAAAAGAATTAGATTGCGGTACGCATACTATCTTTGTCGGCAATATTGTTGATGGCGATGTAATCAGCAACGAAGAACCCATGACTTATGCCTATTATCAGCAGGTCAAGGGCGGTAAATCACCGAAGACCGCTCCTACTTATGTGAAAGATGAACCGGCGGCAGTTCCTCAGGCCGCCGCCCGCTACGTTTGCAGTGTCTGTGGCTATATTTACGATCCCGTTAAAGGCGATCTGGATAACGGCATTGCTCCCGGGACAAAATTTGAAGATTTACCGGAATCATGGACATGTCCCATCTGCGGCGCGGAGAAATCAAAGTTTGAAAAGGAATGGCAAAGTAATTCTGTTCAGGTATAAACAATATGTCATATAAAAACTATCTGTTAAAATCATGAAAACAAGATTGTTCCCTATAACATTGCTCTTACTTGGTCTTGTGCTGGCAATTTTTCTATCTGCCGGGCTGGTTCAGGCCGCTCTCGGTGAATCCGCCGAGTCGGTAGAATCGGATCAAAAGGCTCTCTCGGCTGTGCGCAGAACCATAAAAACCTCCACGGTATATACAGTTCATGAAATCAGAACTGAAGCAATGACCATCAGGGAATATGTTGCACCGTCAGGCGTCGTCTTCGGCATAGCGTGGAACGGACTGACGCATCCCGATCTGACGCCGCTTCTTGGATCCTATAATTCAGAGTATAAGAAGGCCGCGAGAAAGACCAAGCGTCAGCCAGGACGCAGGCATGTCCAGGTAAAAACTGACGGCGTCGTTGTGGAGAAATGGGGACATATGCGCAACCTGCAGGGGCGCGCCTACGCGCCGGATTTGATACCGCAAGGAGTCAGCATCGATGAAATTAAATAAGTTGCCTTTTTTTATTCTGATTTCTTTACTTGTAATAAGCTGTAGCGGAGGCGGCACAACAGGCGCTTCTACGGTCAGTTCTATGAACAACGTGCTTCCAATCACTGTGAACGGCTCTCTTTGTTCGTCTAATTCCTATCCCAACAAACCTTGTGTCAGCGTTACGGTTTGCTCCCCCGGCACCTCAACCTGCCAGACCATCAATGACATCCTGCTGGATACCGGAGCTTCCGGTCTGCGGATATTCAAATCGGTTTTAACAGGCGTTTCTTTCACACAAATTCCGAGTGGTTCAGGATCGCTCGCAGAATGCGTGCAGTACGCAGATAATTCAGCAGATTGGGGACCGGTTCAGACAGCGGACGTCATCCTGGGAGGAGAACCGGCAGTGAGAGTTCCCATCCAGATTATTTATTCCACTTTTGGCGACCCATCAGTATGTGCAACCACAGGCATAACTCTGGACACAACTCCGGAAGAAGCCGGATTCAACGGGATTCTTGGCGTTGGTCTTTTTGCTGAAGATTGCGGCTCAACTTGCACAAGTTTCGCGGGAAACGGAACGTATTATGCCTGCAGCGGTTCAACTTGCACTGAAACAACAGCATCAATAACTGACCAAGTCCAAAACCCGGTTTCGCTCCTTCCAACTGATAATAACGGCGTGATATTGCAGCTTCCAAGTGTTCCTTTTGGAGGAGCGGTCTCTGTTAACGGCACTCTGGTCCTTGGCATCGGCACGCAGTCGAACAACACGCCATCCGGCGTCACTATGTATCCCGCCAGCCCGTCAACCGGAGACTTCACCACTATTTTTAACAGCAAAACGTACAGCGATAGTTTCATTGACAGCGCCTCCAATGGACTGTTTTTTAACGCTGGTTCGATAAGCGCTCTTACAACCTGTGCTTCAGGAACTGCCGCCGACTGGTTTTGCCCTTCTTCCACGCAAAGTTTGTCAGCTACGACCGAAGGATACGCAGACTCACCCAGCGGCGTGGTTTCTTTCCAGATAGGCAACGCTTCAACCCTTTTTAGTTCATCCAATAATGTATTTATCGAACTTGGCGCGCCGGACAAATCGTTTGACTGGGGGCTCCCATTTTTCCTGGGACGGAGCGTGTATGTGGGGATCGAGAATAAGACGTCGAGCCTAGGAACAGGCCCTTACTGGGCGTATTAGGCGAAATGACCAGGACAAATCATCGGACAGATAAAGGAGACCAAATAACTTAAGATAAAATTATACAGGGGGTAAATATGGATGAAATATTTATAAAAAAAGTGCGGGCGGCGGCAGTGGCTGGCTGGTGGACAGTGCTAATCGCCTATTGTATCCTGCTGATTCAATGGTTTGCTTATTTGCTGATTATACCCAGACGGCCGGCAGGAATGCTTTGCTTATGGGGTGAAGGCGTTACCTGGCAGGAAATCCGCACTATCTGGCTGTGGGCAATGGTGGCCTATAAACTCGGCGTAGCAATGATGCTGTTTGTCGTCATCTGGCTGACGATTTGGGGAAGGCAGTTGGTAAAAAAATAGAGGCATACCAATCTGCTTTCTTTGTCCAACTTTGTTGGCTGCGTCGTTGGCGTCCTAAACGTATTACTAATACGCCTGCGGAGCCTCCTTCTTGCCGCCTCGTTATCCTTTAAAAACGAAATGGTATGACAACATGTGGCCCCGTAGCTATTTCTTCCTGTAACAAACAAATCGTCACCTTTTTTATGAGTAGGCATGATTTCAATCCGTAATAAATGAGATGGTGTATTTTCCTTTGATATATTTCTATTGACTAACGTATTGCAATCTGCCGGTTTTGATTAACGATGGATAAAAATTGGGGAGGGATTACACCCTCCCCAATGGTTATTATCTGATATCTGACTACTTCAGATCAAACTCTTAAAAACTTTATTAATTGGTGACAAACTATAGTTCTTAGTTACCGTTACCTACCATGCCGACCGGATCGTTTGGGGTTACCTGAGTCCAGGAAATTCCGTCCCCTTGCCAGATGCCCCCTCCAGCAAAAGATATGAGAACATCTTTCTACCATATTACCTGCACCGGAGTATGTCTATCCGTTGCTGTCCCGTCGCCTAATTCACCGTTACCATTATATCCCCAGTCCCAGACCGTCCCGTCATTTCTTAAGGCTACTGTGTGGTTATATCCTCCAACTGCCGCCATGATGCCGGTCAAACCGATTGCCTGCACCGGAGTATGTCTATCGTGTACTGTCCCGTCGCCTAATTGACCGTACCCATTCCAGCCCCAGTCCCAGACCGTCCCGTTAATTCTTAAGGCTACTGTGTTGTAAGCTCCTGCGGATACCGCCGCCGTCATGCCGGTCAAACCGATTACCTGCGTCGGAGTATTCTCAGTCGTTGTTGTCCCGTCGCCTAATTGACCGTACAAATTCGAGCCCCAGGTCCAGACCGTCACGCCACTTCTTGAGGCTACTGTGTGGAAAAATCCTGCGGATACTGCCGTGATGCCGGTCAAACCGCTTACCTGCACTGGTGTATGTCTATCCGTTACTGTCCCGTCGCCTAATTCACCGTACGCATTATATCCCCAGGCCCAGACCGTCCCGTCATTTTCTAAGGCTACTGTGTGTAAATATCCTACGGCTACCGCCGTGATGCCGGGGGGCAAACCGGCAACCAGCACTGGTGTATGTCTATCCGTTACTGTCCCGTCGCCTAATTGACCGAACCCATTATATCCCCAGGCCCAGACCGTCCCGTCATTTTTTAAGGCTACTGTGTTGTACTCTCCTGCGGCTACCGCCGTAATGCCGGTCAAACCGCTTACCTGCACCGGAGTATGTCTATCCGTTGATGTCCCGTCACCTAATTGACCGTACAAATTCCAGCCCCAGGTCCAGACCGTCCCGTCATTTTTTAAGGCTACTGTGTGTAACCCTCCTGCGGCTACCGCCGTAATGCCGGTCAAACCGCTTACCCGCACCGGAGTATATTTAGTCGTTATTGTCCCGTCGCCTAATTGACCGACACCATTATAGCCACAGTCCCAGACCGTCCCGTCATTTCTTACGTCTACTGTGTGTGAATCTCCTGCGGCTACCGCAATACTGTAGGTAGCTATCACCATGCTTGCCGGAGTGATAGGAGTAATCAGACTCAAGATTGAACCATCCCATTGCAAGATGCCCGCTGCCGCAAAGAAGTAATACAAGTTTGCCCCCCAGGTCACCATCAAACCAGGCTTGTTGGGGGTAACTTGTGTCCAGTTTGTTCCGTCCCACTGCCAGATGCCGGTGGCAAAGGAGCCATATAAGTTCTTGTCTGAGGCCGCAAGCAGTTGAGGATTGGTGGGGGTTACTTGTGTCCAGTCTGAAGCCGCAAAACCTTTTCCGTCCCATTGCCAGATGCCCGCTGCAGGAAAGGAGGCATAGAAGTTTAACCCCGACGAGGTCGACATCAAATCAGGCTTGTTGGGGGTTACGTTTTTCCAGTTTGTTCCGTCCCACTGCCAGATGCCGTTGGCAAAGGCGGCATACAAGTTTGCCCTCCAGGTCACCATCAAATCAGGAACGCCCCCCGTTACCAGAGCCCAGGCTGTTCCGTCCCATTGCCAGATGCCGTTGGCAAAGGAGCCGTACAAGTTTGACCCCGCGGTCACCATCAAATCAGGAATGCTGGGGGTTACCTGAGTCCAGGCTGTTCCATCCCACTTCCAGATGCCCACTCCAACGGGCGGGGAAAAGGAGGCATACAAGTTTGACCCTGCGGTCACCATCAAATCAGGCTTGTTGGGGGTTACCTGAGCCCAGCCTGATCCATTCCACTCCCAGATGCCGTTGTTAAAGGAGCCGTAGAGACTCATGTTAGTGACCGCAAAGGCCATATTAACGCTAAGAAAACTGAAAAAAAGTGCAATGATAACTACGATACATTTCTTCATAATACCTCCTCCCTTCTTCATAATAATACCTCCTCCTTTTTATACTCCTAATAACCTGTTCTTTAATTTACCCTCATTTCAATACACCCATAGTGTTCAAATCCTAGATTGTCACCGTAGGCGGCATCTCGTTGTTCCTTATTTTCTTCACCACA
>Ga0209777_10001921_pt1 | contig 28545 bp, 26 predicted proteins | sample FrelakmetHBP12HB_FD_187147 | JGI IMG/M metagenome (GOLD analysis project Ga0209777, IMG submission 187147) | Freshwater lake sediment microbial communities from the University of Notre Dame, USA, for methane emissions studies -HBP12 HB (SPAdes)... | ecosystem: Environmental > Aquatic >...
TGCAGTGATGGCAACAACGCGATCGATCATATTTAGCAAGTTTTCGACTTTTTGCCGTTGTTCGAGCGCCGCACGTCGAAGGGTCCGTTCTCCTTGCTCGGTGATCTCGTAAATAACCTTTTCACGCCCTCCCGTCGGCTCTCCCGCCTCGACATCACCCGCCTCTTTGAGTTCGTGAAGCCGTGGATAGACGTTGCCAGCGGTCGCCCTAAAGCGTCCGCGACTGCGTTCTTTGATGAGTTGTGCCAGGTCGTAACCGCTCATTGGGCCTTCAGTAAGGAGAAAGTACAGGACGAAGAGCGAATATACTGTAAGTTTCTGTTGCTCAAGCAGCCCGTGTTCGGTCTTCATTCTACATGCGCCATTTTTATATATAACAATTGCTGATATGCAAATGACTGATCTGTAATTAGCTGATATGCAATTGCTGATATAAAAAGTCATCATAGAAGCCTAGCGCAGGGCACTGACGCAACGGGCGGTATGAGTCTTTGACGTGGTCAATGAGAGATAAAAAATGAACGAAAGCAACACAATGCAGATTGAGCGAAACGGAACGGGCGCCATTCTGGTCGTCTTGGGCCTTATAGCCATTATGGTTATGTTTACAGAGTCGATGCTCATTCCGGCACTTCCAACCTTACAAGCCGAGTTTAATTCTACGGCGACGTGGACGGCGTGGATACTGTCGATCTACCTCGTTGTGGGGACGGTCTCTACGCCAATCTTTGGATCGCTCGGCGACTCGTACGGTAAGAAGAAGATGCTCCTTATCTGTATGGCCCTGTACACGTTCGGCGTCATTGCCAACGGTTTTGCGTGGAACATGCCGAGTCTTTTATGCTTTAGGGCGCTCCAGGGCCTAGGCCTCGCCATGTTTCCGCTTGCATATGCCCTCATTCGCGATGAGTTCCCGCCAGAAAAGGTGGCGATGGCCACCGGCATCGTAAGCGCTATGTTCGGTGTGGGAACCACCGTCGGTCTCGTTGCGGGATCGTGGATTACCGACAACTTCGGATGGCGCATGACATATCATACCGTTGTGCCTATTGCTATCATCATAACCCTTTTAGCAGCATATCTGCTACGCGAGTCGCCTATGCGCACTCCGTCTAGGGTCGACTACTTGGGCGCAGGCACGTTTTCGGTGGGTATTATAACGTTCCTCGTCACCATGACAGAAGGGCAGAACTGGGGCTGGGCATCACAGAATACGATCGGTCTGCTCGCTATTTCGATTATCTTCTTTGCGCTCTTCCTCGTCGTTGAGTCCCGGGTGTCCCAGCCGATGATCAATTTGACGGTTCTGAGCAAGAGAAACGTCCTCTTCACCAACGTCACGGCGTTCGTGGTCGGCCTAGGAATGTTCATGATGTTCCAGGCCATCGTGTACTTGGTGCGCTCTCCGCCTCCGATCGGATTTGGCTCGAGCATTTTTGATGCAGGGTTGCTCTACGTGCCCGGATCGATTCTCTTGCTTGTCGCTGGTCCGCTCGCGGGCGTCGTTGTTAGCAAGCGTGGCGCCAAGCTTCCGTTGGTCCTCGGCTCCGTCGTTCTCTCGGCCAGCTTCCTTTACTTCTACTTGCAGCACGACACGAAACTGCAGGTCGTCTTCGGCTTGATGGTGATGTCCCTCGGCATGGGATTTATGATGGTGTCAATGATCAACATCATTATCCAATCGGTGCGGCAGGCGGAAACCGGCATGGCTACGGCGATGAATACGCTCTTCAGGACTACCGGAGGCGTTGTCGGACCGACAATTGCCGGTGTTTTCCTCGCGCAATACGTCTCCCCTCTTATCATTCAAACGCCAAGGGGCCCCATCTCTGGTCCGCTGTTGCCAAACGCGACGGCGTTTAACTACATCTTCCTCACCGCGCTTGCTATCTCAATCGTGGGCGTCCTTGTGACGTTGTTGGTAAATAGTAGAGCAGGAGAAATAGAAGTGCATGAGCCCGTCGAAGAGGGAGCTGCAGCTAGTTGATGTGGATGATCCCATATGGAATATAAAAAAATATTGATCGGAACGGATGGCGGGGATTTGATGGCCCCCGTTTATGACCACGCGGCCTATTTTGCTCGACTCACCGATGCGACCGCGCACATTGCTTACGTGCTTGACATCGCCGGATTTACGGCATACCCCATTGACTCATCATGGGAAAATATGTACGACGTACTTCTTGACGAGGGAAAGCAAATCGTCGCGAATGCTAAAAAAGACCTGGCATCATGCGGCGTGAATGAAGACCGGATCGTCACAAAGGTGCTCGACGGTCACCCGGCCGAAGAACTAGACAAGTACGCCGGGAGTCAAGATATCGATCTCGTCGTTATCGGGTCCCACGGACGAAAAGGTTTGGATCGTTTGCTTATCGGGAGCGTCGCTGATAAGGTGGTACGCGGATCTAAAGTTCCGGTGTTGGTAATCAGGAGCCATTAGGGCGTCGTTGGCGTGTCGCGGTCGGACTTAAACGTGCTGCGCATTACCGCAGCTGTTACACTACGTACTTCAGGGGATGGGTCGACTCTCCGTCGTCTCACAAACCGGCAAGAATTACGCTCGTTTTTCGTTGGTTGGACCATATCACTTTTGACCGCGCACAGCTTTGTGCGGACCGATTGTGTGCTAAGAGGGTAACTGAGTCAGCGCTCCGCGTCGGTGTTCAAGCCAAGCCCGTTCAGGTTCCTAACGTTATTCTTAAGCCCCTTACGCAGTATTGATCATGTAATGTATTTTGCGGAGCTTGCCTCCCTGTTCGATGAGCTAAGTGCGTATTCATCGAGACTTAAAAAGACTGACATCATAGCTGATTTTTTGACTCGAGCTTCTGAGGATGATATCGAAATTGTATGCACCTTTCTGACTGGTCGGATATTTCCTGCATGGGACACACGCGATATCGGCGTGGCTGGGAAAACGCTCGTTAAGGTCATTGCGAACATTAGCGGCAAAAGCAGTGAGGGGGTCATAGAAAGCTATCGCGACACGGGAAACCTCAGCATTACAGCGGAACGGCTTCTGGAAAAGAAGGTCGCAATGAGCCTTGCTGCTTTTGAGGAGGACCTCACGGTCGCAGAGTTATATCGTCAGTTCGAGGAAATAGCCGCAACGACGGGAAAAGGGTCAGCACAGAAGAAACACCGAATGCTTGCGAGCCTCTTAAGCAGAACCACGCCGCGGGAGGCGTACTACGTCGTCAGCCTCGCGATGCGCAACCTCCTTATCGGCTCGAAAGAAGGCGTGACTGAAGATGCCGTCGCACAGAGCTTCGATGTGCCGCCCGACGCGGTGCGTCGCGCGTGGATGCTTACCAACGACATCGGCCTCGTCGCGAGAATTGCCAAAACGGAAGGGTTCTCTGGTTTGCGGGCGCTCGATATCGAACCGATGCGGCCTGTCAGACCCATGCTCTCACAGAACGTCGCCGACGCGAGCGAAGCGTTAGACGTGATGGGGGGGCGGGCAGCGTTTGAGACGAAGTATGACGGGGCGCGGATTCAGGTTCATAAGGTCGGGCCTGAGATTAAGCTCTTCTCGCGCAAGATGGAGGACCTCACAGAGGCACTTCCTGACATCCACATGGCGGTTAAGGAAAGCGTTCACGCGGATTCGGTCATTCTCGATTGCGAGGCGATCGCCGTGGACAATCGCACCGGCAAGGTGATACCGTTTCAAAACGTCCTGAACCGGATCCGGCGCAAGTACAAGGTCAGAGAGCTGAGCCATCAGATCCCGATGCAACTTCGCCCCTTTGATATCCTCTACTTGAACGGGGACAGCCTCGTTGACCGCTCCCTTGTCGAGCGACGTGCGCTCCTCGAAAAAACCGTGGTGCCCCTCAATGGGCGGTGTAAGCCCTCTGAATTCAAGATTCTTGACGATTCCGAGGCCGTTAGCGCATTCTTTAAGCAATCGATCGATGCTGGGCACGAAGGGCTGATGGCGAAGGAGCTCAGCGCTGATTACAGCCCGGGCATTCGTGGGCGAAAAATGGTGAAGTTGAAGGAAACCCTTGAGAGTCTCGATCTCGTGGTGATCGCCGCTGAGTACGGCCACGGAAGGAAAGCGGGCTGGATCACGTCGTACGAGGTTGCGGCACGGGACGAAGACAACGAGCAGTGGGCGCCGGTCGGGCGCGTTTCAGGCGGGGTATCCGATGAACAACTCAAAGAGTTGACTGAAGAGATCAAACCCCTGATCGTCGGCGAGCACGGGCGTATCGTGGACCTCGAACCACAGATCGTGCTCGAAGTGAAATTCAACGAGATCCAGAAGAGTCCGAACTACGCTTCGGGGTATGCTCTGCGATTTCCGCGTATCGTGCGAATACGAGAAGACAAGGGCCCTGACGACGTTGAAACGCTCGAGCGCGTTGAGGTGGTATACCGTTTACAGTTCAAACTTAGAGGGACAACACCTACGTAACGCTTTTGCCATCCAAATTGCTTAGAAAGCCTTAAACGGCGAAAGGTGGCGATCAGCGGCCCAAAAGTGGGATAAAGAGTGAGATGAACCAGAAATATGACGCGAAAGCGGTGAGGCCGTGTGTTGGCGGCGGAATTGTCGTCGAGGCGCACTTTGACAAGGGATTCTCCATGCAAGTGCTCTGCAGACTTTTGGAAGGCATTGCGCAATGTTCGGAGAAGCTTGGCGTTGCACGATTCTTCCACGAGGGACGCACTCTCACGTTGTACAGGAGCGGCAGGGTAGATGTGCACAGGGTCGAATCCGAAAATGAAGCAATCAGGTTGATCGACGAGATTAAACCGATAATCGAGGATGCATTTGTTGACTCATCAACATCTCTACTCTGACTTCTTACATATCGTCGTCATTTTTTTGTACAGGTCTTTGCCCGCTAACGTCAGTTCGACATCGCTGTTGCTTTTTGCAGCGTAGCCCGCTTCAATGAGGCGCTGCACCTCCTTCTCGACGAGCTCATCTCGAGCGGCGCCGTAAGCTTCGCGATATGCTTTTTTTGTTCATGAGGGACATGCGCCTCCAGAGAAGGTCGTGTGCCGCGATGTTGACGTCGATTTCCATGATAAGAGTTCTGTAAACGAGAAGTATATCTTCGCAACAGGGGATTAATAGTATCGCACGCCAGGTTTTCTGGATGCTCCATCCGATCGAGTCCTGCGCTGATACAAACCTAATACTGGCAAAATGGATAAACCAGCATATTTGCTAGCAGCAGCGGTAGGTAGATAGACGACGGAGCCTACCTTAAGTCCGGTGCAAGGGGGCCGTAAGCATGTCTTACGCAATCAAGCTGATACCGATCCAACGCAAGGAGAAATTGGCAGAATACTTCCATGCCCAGACTCCGTACGAGGTCAAATCGGACGTCTATGGGTGCTGTATTAAGCTCCTCACCGACAAGCAATCGGTCGCAACGCGCTGGGGCCAAAGCTTCTATTTTATGTCACAAAACATACGGTCACACGGGCGCCTTTATGTTGTCAACGGTCCGGCTGAAGAGAAGAACAGAGTGTGCTACGATCCTCAATCAAAGACCGCTTTCCTTTTGAACCTCGACTACTATGGCTGGATCAAGTCGCTGGCTTTGAGCGTTGCAGGAGACGTCCTTGAAGACGAACACGATATCTACTCCATACACGGCGCCTGCCTCGACTTGAACGGGCAAGGGGTGTGTATTCTCGGTCAATCGGGAGCTGGAAAGACGACCCACACCTACGGCTTGTTGAGGCATCCGAAGGTACGCGTAGTTTCAGATGACTGGTTCTTTGCGCGGGTCTATGGACGAGACATACTAGCATACAGCTCAGAAAAGAATTTTTACATACGCGCAGATCTCGCCACGATCTGGAGCGAATTTGACTGGCTAGTCGAACGCGCGGAGTTGGATGGTGAAGGCCGTGCTATCGTCGATCTTCGGCTGGCAATCGGAAAAGGACGCATCCTGCCCTTGACGACGCTTACCAAACTGATTATTCTTAAACGTGACGCAACCTATCAAGAGATCGTTCGAGAGCTGACAGCGGTAGAGGCATTGGCCTTACTTGAACGCCACGACTATTTCAATCCACACTTGCTCGTCAGTACTCCGTTAAAACGGAGGCTTCGCAAAGCGTTTTTTGGGGCGCTTCTTGAAAGGGTGACAGCATACGAGGTGAATACGACGCTGGAGCCTGAGCAGAGTCAGAGGCGCATAAGAAAAATTGTAGGATTGTCTTAGCTTCTCTATGCGATGCTCGAGCACTGACGCTGCAAGCTGAGACTCGAGAGTGAGAGTATCTGGTAGCGTGCGAGCGCACGACCTCTTTTAAGCCACGAATCTCGTCACGTAACTAAAGGACTTACCATTGCGCGCTACTTGAGAAAACAGGGGCTGCTCAGTGTCACATTCTTATTGTCGCACTTGGATCTAACGCATTTGTCGAGGCACTCACAGGGCATTAGCGGACGAGCTACGACGGACCGGCATCGCGTTCCAAAAACGTAATTAAGCATTTGGGCGTTCCTCACCTCCAGCTAACAGTGATAGACGAGGACCTTAGACGAGCTAGAGATGAGGCGGGGGAAAATCACATTAACGCTGTGAAGCCTGAGGATTGGCACGCGAAGACTGTAGAAGAAACTTTCAACTTAATCGGCTCAAGCCCGCAAGGGCTTAGTCAAGCTGAAGCTGCTAAACGCCTAGTGACGTTCGGAACGAACGAGCTTCCGCAAGGAAAGAAGCCGAGTAAGTTCCTTGTGTTCCTCAGGCAGTTCCAAAGCCCGCTCATCTATATCTTGCTTGTCGCCGCCGTCATAACACTCTTTTTTGGCTCCATTGTGGACTCGGTAGTGATAGCACTCATCTTGGTGGCTAATGCGATTATAGGCTTTGTTCAGGAGAATCGGGCAGAAAACGTCCTAGAGACCTTGAAGGAACTCGCCGCCCCCAAGAGCACAGTGGTCAGAGGCGGCGCGTCCGAAGTGATCGACGCGCGGCAAATTGTCCCAGGTGATGTGATGCTGCTCCAAGCAGGCGATCGAGTTCCAGCAGATGCGCGGTTATCTACCGTTAAGGCGCTGAAAGTGGACGAGTCGATGCTCACCGGAGAATCAGAGACGGTGGCTAAACAGACGCGCCCTCATACGTTTAACACGGTGTACGCGGGAACGGTTGTAACTGAGGGGCGTGGGGAAGCAGTCGTTGTCGCTACGGGACGGGCCACTGAATTTGGGAGTATAGCGGAGTTCGTGCAAAGCGCCGAGCGTGAAGAAACGCCGCTGCAGAAGGATCTAGGTAGGCTGGGAAAATGGATCGGCATCCTCGTCCTCGCGATTGTTGGCATCCTCTTTCTCGTGGGCGTACTCCGAAGTTTTTCGCTCTTTGAGATGTTTCTTATCGCGGTCAGCCAAGCAGTTTCAGCGATACCCGAAGGGCTGCCCGCCGCTATTACAGTGGTTATGACAGTGGGGGTTCGGAAGATGGCTGGGGAAAATGCCATCATTCGACGTCTTTCTGCTGTTGAAACGCTCGGATCGACAGACGTTATATTGACAGATAAGACCGGGACGCTAACGCTCAACAAGATGCGTGTTGAAGCGCTGTGGGTGCCAGACGAAGGTGTTATCCCATTCTCATTTGATACCTCGGGAGCTGTAGCCAAAGGTGAGGTGGGGACGGCAGCGAAAGCAGACGAAAGTGTGCGCGAGTTACTAACGGCGATGGCTTACGCTAACGATGCCCGGCTTGCCGAAGGTAACTCCGTAGGTGATCCCACAGAACTGGCGCTCCTCGCAGCAGCAGCAGAGGCAGGTATTGAAAAACGAGCGCTAGAAGACGCGTATCCGCGCGTTGATGAGATTCCCTTTGATCAGGAGAAGCTGTATATGGCTGCCGCAAGCAGCGACCGGATCTACGTCAAAGGGGCTCCGGAGGTAATAATAGCCCGCTGTGAAACCCTCATCGCAAATGGATCGAAAAAGACCATCGACGAAACGGTCGTGCAAGCGATCTTGAGGGCTAACCGAACAATGGCTGCAAATGGGTTACGGGTACTCGCGGCGGGCACATGCGACATTGCCTCCGGGCATAAGCACGCGAATGGAACCTTAAGTAGCACTGCCATAATCGACGACGAATCCCTCACGGGGCTTACGTTTCTCGGCCTCGTTGGCATGAAAGACCCGCCACGACCAGAGGTGAAAGATGCACTCGACGTGAGCAGAAGGGCGGGCATTCGCACGGTCATGGTTACCGGGGATAATCCCTACACGGCGAGGGCCATCGGTGTCCAGCTTGGCATCACGGATAAGACGGACGCAATATTGACGAGCGACGAACTAAACTCTTTGAGTGACGCTGAGCTCGCCAAAGCACTGAACGAAGTATCGGTGTTTGCCCGCATACGACCCCTTGAGAAGCGTCGCCTCGTCGAAGCGTTCAAAAAAGAGGGTCACATCGTGGCCGTCACAGGCGATGGGGTTAATGATGCTCCCGCGCTGATGAGCGCGGACATTGGAGTAGCTATGGGGAGGGGCGGAACCGACGTTGCTAAAGAGTCGGCTGACATGATCCTCACTGATGACAACTATGCGACGATCGTTAAAGCGGTGCGCGAAGGCCGAAGGATCTACGCAAACATCAGGAAGGTGATCCTTTACCTTCTTTCGACCAATATCGCCGAATTGATCTTCATATTCTCAGCGATAATTATTGGGCTCCCGCTCCCCCTCTACCCGGTTCAGATCCTGTGGATCAACCTCGTCACTGACGGGGTGTGCGTCATTCCACTTGGGCTGGAACTGGCGGAGCGCGACGTTATGGACCGGCGACCGCGCGAGACGAACGAAGGCATTATCTCTAAGCTTATGAGTCAGCGGATCGCATTTATGGCCGCTATCATTGGCTTCGGGACCTTACTCCTGTACGTTCACGTGTTATCCACTACGCCTGAACAGGCGGTCACAATGGCGTTTCTGACGATTGCAATCTTTCAGCTTGTGAATGCGTTTAACTGCAAATCAGAGCGCTCTGTTTTACACAGAAGCGCTCTCTCCAACCGCTGGCTAATAATATCGGTGGCGGTCGCTCTCGCCTTGCAGCTCGCCGTCGTGTATGTGCCATCGCTACAGTTTGCTTTCCGGACGGTTCCCGTTGGTCCTTCTGAGCTTGCGTTCGTCTTTGCCGTGTGTCTTTCGATCTTTGTATTAGAAGAGATACGTAAGCGATTGATGCCAGCAAAAGTCACAAACATACGTGGAACAGGTTAAGCGCGAAAGCAAAACGGCTAAGCCGCTCGAAACGGACCGCATAAAGTTCGCCACCGTAATACTGCGCGAGCAACGCCTCACAACACCGCGGGCGGCTCCCTTTTTCATCAAACTTACTTCCAGAGTATCTACATAGCATGAGTTTCGGGGTCTCTCAACGTGACAAGGTATAGACCTGTATGGGCGTTCACTTTGTGGATGATCGGGTGGTAGTGATCGTAGGGGTGGTCGCAGAGACCGAGCATATTTACAATAAGCATCCATTAAGGACATTCACCATGAAAACATTGATTGTCTATGCTTCAGTTCACCACCAGAACACGGAAAAAGTAGCAAAGGTGATGGCAGAAGAGCTGGGGGCGGACGTTGTCCCTATCGGTCAGGCGCAACCCGACACCCTTACGGCGTATGACCTGATCGGATTCGGATCAGGGGTTTATTATATGAAATTCCATAGGACTCTCCTCCAGTTTGTAGAGGCACTCCCAGTTCTAACGGGAAAACTGGCTTTTATCTTCTCTACGAGTGGTGACGGGAAGATAGAGAGGCATGCCGTTCTAAAAGAGCTGCTGGTGAATCGAGGATTTTCCATCGTAGGTGATTTCTCCTGCAATGGGTGGGATACGTGGGGGCCTTTCAAACTTGTCGGGGGGAAGAATAAGGGAAGACCAAATGAGGAAGATCTGGAGGAAGCACGGGTATTTGCACGGGGATTGAAATAAAAGTATACAAGAATTGAGCCCAAAAGATCGTTAGCAAGTGTTTTGTCAGTTCGTCAAGATCTTTCCTGTTGCAGTTTCGGGATTCTAATTTACAAGAAGCGTATGCAAATGTGCAGTTCTAGAATGAGGTACCCCCACGTTACCATCTAAAAGAGGAGAAGAACGGAGAACGCTCTCCGTTCATTCGTAACCGCCGTTCATCATTCAACCGTGAAGGTGCGCCCATCAGCGGCCTGTTGTACGCGTTTCGAGTATTCAGTTGCTTGGTCATCCATCGTTTTTGTCAATGAACGACGTCTTTCACCACTTAATGCTTAGAGCTATCCAGGCACCGCCCTAGGGCCGAGGAGGCCGAACGATCATAACGCACGTGTCTGCACTATGCATTACTTCAGTGAGTGTCCCACCAAAGAGTCGCCGTGCTGGCGAGAGGCTTTTCCTATCTCCAAGCACCACGAAATCGTATTTTCCTTCGCGCAACTCGTCTAATATCTCCTCGCCAGCTGGGCCCTCCCGTACGATCGCTCGTATGGTAAGCCCGCGCTCGCGCATATATTCACATAAGGGAAGAACAAAGATCCTTTTTGCCGCCTCTTTCTCAGAATCGACGTCTTCAAAGAGCTCTTCTACCCGTTCCAAGTCTTCCTTGAAGATTCGCTTGTAGCTGTCATAGATCCCGTGCTCTTCAAGTACGTACAAGAGCGTGTACTCGATATCGGTCCGAAGCGCGTCTACTGCGCACTTAAACCCCTCATTCGTGACTGGCGATCCATCAACGCAGATGAGGGCTTTCATATAACCACCGCGACTAAGTTTTCCATTAGTAAAACCCCACGAGATACTTCATATAAAGGAGGAGATTGCAGAGGACGAGAGCTGCCAGCGTTGGGGGCGCCGCAATTTTTATCCATCGGACCCACCCCATGCGCGTCCCGTGCTTCTCCAATGAGCTGTAAGCTACGACATTCGCTGACGCGCCGATGGGCGTCAGATTTCCCCCGATGTCAGTGCCCAATGACACCGCCCACACCATCATGGACGTTGCAATGATCGAAGGGATAAATGACATGTCACGGATGACATAGCTCATCGTAAGAGCAAATGGGACGTTGTCGATCACGCCGCTCGCTAAGGCCGGGCCCCAAAGGAGCATGGACATTAGTACTACGTTATTACCAGCTGCGGCACTCACCAGTCCGCTGGCAAACGTTGCTATAACGCCCGTTTTTTCAAGCCCTCCTACGATAATAAAGAGACCGATAAAGAACAGCAGAACGTCATAGTCGACCTTTTTGAGGACGCCCTCTGTATCTCGTCCTCCAATGAGTAGAAGGGCAAAGGCCGGAATCAATGCAGCGAGGGCAACCGTTATCGGAATATGGTAGGCTTGCTGAATATATTTGTGAGTGATAAGGAGGATCACTGCCGCGAAAAGAGCGCCAAGGCCGAGGCGAAGCAGCCACTTGTTTGTGATTATGCGCTCCGGACGAATCGCAGAGAGCGCAGAGGTGTCGATCGCAACGGAAGAAGAAACGTTTTTTCGCTGCATAAAAAAGAGCACGCCTACCGCGAGCAGAGCAGCGACGAGGGCAATAGGGCCGTTATTTACAGCAAATTCGTTGAATCCAAATCCAAGCTGCGTCCCTAGTATGATGTTGGGTGGGTCGCCGACTAACGTCGCAGCGCCTCCGATGTTAGCAACCACAACCTCACCGACGACGAGCGGCACCGGGTCAATCCGTAGAATTTTCGCAATCTCGATAGTGAGTGCTGCCAGAAAAAGTATGACGGTGATGCTGTCTAAAAAGGCGGCCAAAAAGCCCGCCAGGAGAGGAAATACGATCAGCATCGTGCGGGGATCGTACTTGAGTTTCTTTGCGACCACGAATGCGAGGTACGAGAAGAACCCTGAATCCGACAGCACGATAACGATGACGAACATCCCGAGGAGAAGGCCGATAGTTTCCCAGTTGACGTAATTGATGGCTTCGGTGAGGTCTAACACGCCGAAGATGAGTAAAACGAGACTTCCAGCGCCGACGATGATAGTTCTGTTGATCTTCTCTGTAGCCAAGATGCCGTAAGCTATAAGGAAGGTCAAAAAGGCGATGATAGCGGATGATTCCATGTTGTGCTCACGTGTCCGTCGAAGAAGCGGCCCCTATAACTTTGATAATCGTAGAAGATCCTTTATGATATAGGCCTTTCACATTGGCGCGTTCTCAAGCGGCGTTCCGCGCAACCACTATCCTCACATCTTTTTTGTCGTAACAAAGGGCGAATATGGTGCCATTTCTCGGGCAGAGCGAAAAGTAGTTAAAAACGCTTGAAATACAACTGAATATGAAGAGGAGTCTTGTAGCGATAACTGTTGTCAGCGTCTGTCTTTTAGTGCTCAGTGTTGCGGCGGGCAACGCCCTTTTATCGTGTCAAGTTTAGCTTACGACTTCATTTATCGAAGTGCAAGAACAACCAAGCTAGCACGCCCGCGTTTTTCCCGCGTTTCTTGCGACGCCCATTCGGGTTTTTGTGAGAGTAAAGTAACAAAAATAGAATACAGGCGCACGTTTCACGTTCTTTGTCACGTTCCTGCCTCAATTTAAGGATTAGGGGGCAAATGCAGCTTACGTTATTATAGCTAAATGAAAGTCACAGGAATTTGGAATGTCATACGGAAGTTTATCGACGCTGAAACGGCGACCGACGTCTTCTTCGCACTTGGTCCTATAGAATGCATTTTACGCCAGCGGATGTCATGTATTCTTCTCAAACAAGTACACGTCATAATAATAATAACTCGTCTTGTAGACGTTCGCGTATGATTCATTGAGGATGTTTAGCGTAAAATTCTCGGCGGCCTTTCCATCCTCAATATTAACGGTGACGAACCACACCCTATCGCGACCGTTCACATCTGTATGAATTTCTTTTATTTTGTTTTCAGGACGAAGCCACGACGGTGTTGCCCAAAATTTGGCCTGTGTGTCGGCAACTGCCCACGAGTAGATTGGTTTGACAGCGACATCTGTTCTATTGTTATAGTAGTCGAACGTTAGGTTCTCCCAGTATGGCGCAATCAATACCACATCCCCGCTGCTAAAGTTCGCGTCGATCAGGGCAGCCGCCTCTCGCATTTGTGATTTTGTTACAGAAGAGTAGTAAACTTGCAGGTTCGCTACTGATAATACCACGATGATGCCTATTACTGCCAGCTTGGTGTATTTGTGATTGATATTGCTTATGCCCTTAGCTACGAGCAAGTAAAGAGCCACTGAAGCTGTGATGGTGTATCGCTCGAGGTAGATCGGCGCGGAGAAGCTAGAGATGATGAATGGTATCAAATTGATGGAGAGCAACCATATTACGAGAAAAAACACTGGTGCCGCAGATTGGATAGTCACTTGCCACGAGTAGCTTTCAAGCGCTTTCAATGGCGCTTTCCGATCCATTTTGCCACGTACTTTTTGAAATGCGAACAACGAAAGCACCGAAAAGCCTAAGAAGAGCAGCAGCAACGCTCCCGTGCCGGAATAATTACTAAATGTTTCAATAAGTATCTGCGTCGTAGGGAATTGCACCGGGGATATGGCTGCTTCACGCTGCGGAATTTGTTTGACCAAAACTGCAATCCACGGAATAAAAAACACAACAACGATCGCCTGTAATTTTGCCCAGCTTTTTAGTGAATATGGGTGGTTTTTTGACAGTAACGACAGAACCACAAGGAAGAGATTCTGGGCAATAACGACAAATAAGCCATAAATGTGCGTGTAAATCAAAAGAGTTGTGGAAAGCAGGTATCCGATTGATAAGGCATAGTTACTGCCATCCAAGAGACGTATGAAAAAGTACATCGAGATGAGTGCTAGAAGCACCATCAAGCTATACATCCGCGTTTCTTGCGAGTACGCAATGTTGAACGTCGAAAACGCGAGAATGATCGCAGCCGCAAGCCCTGCTTCCCGGTTAAAGAGCTGACGTCCAACCACGTAAATCATCGGTATCGCAAGGATCCCAAATAGAGCCGATAGGAGTCGCACTGCAGACTCTGAAGTTCCAAATAACATCGTCCAGTAGTGCAAGAGCAGGTAGTAAAAAGGGGGATGGACATCCACCTCTGTAGCCTGCACTAGTTGGGGCACACTCAATTTCGAGATCCAAACTGAAAAGGCTTCATCGTACCACAGGCTTTGCGTTCCTAAGTGGTAGAACCTGAGAAATGCACCTATAAGCACAATGCAGAACAAAGCTACGCCGTAAGTGGTTATCTTTCGCCCTGCTAGTTCCACGCAATGAGATCTACACAACGATACTTAGGTGTTCCGGGCCAGCTGCTTACGAAGCACGCTAGGCGGTAGAACGTTGCAAGCTGTAGATGCTGCCGTCAGCAGCACAGATATAGAGCTCGTTCGTCTGGTCGAGGCCGAAGGAAGTAATATGGAGGCCGGTGTCTGCAAGCTCGCTGTTTACGGGAGTTCCCGCGCCGCTATACCGCAGCGCCCAAATCCTCCCTGACCCGTAATCTCCGTAAACGTACGCGCCCACGAGCTCTGGGAACGTCTCACCTCGGTAAACGAAACCTCCGGTAACAGCGTTTCCGAGGGTATGATTGTATTCCCAGACCGGCAGCGTGAGTCCACTTTGATTACATCCTGACGAGGGAGAATAGCAGAGACTTCCTTCCATAATGTTCCATCCGTAATTCTCCCCGCTCTTTATGACGTTGATCTCTTCTATCCTATCTTGACCGACGTCTCCGGTCCAGAGCCGGCCCGTCGTAGGGTCGAAGCTGAACCGCCACGGATTACGTAGGCCGTAGGCATAAATCTCCTCACGGTACCCTTGCACGTTTCCGACAAAAGGATTGTCGCGTGGGATGCTGTAGTTTGAGCTGCCGGAAGCAGTGTTAACTTCGATGCGCAAGATCTTCCCGAGCAGCGTCGAGTGGTTTTGTCCGTTGCCTAAAGGATCGCCTTCACTGCCTCCGTCGCCGAGCCCGATGTACAGGTAACCGTCTGGTCCAAATGATATTTGTCCACCATTGTGGTTGGGGAAGGGCTGCTCGACTTGTAACAAGACCTGTTCGCTGTTTGCATCTGCTCGGCTACCGTTGGCTTGTGAAACAGAGAAACGAGAAACGACTGAGCGCAGCGGATTGTCGGCCGTGTAATATACGTAAAATGAACCAATCTCGTTGAAGTTTGGGGTAAAAGCCAAGCCTAGCAAGCCGAGTTCCCCTCCGGAAGCGACGCGACCGCTGATATTTAGAAAGACAGTGGCAGCAGTCACGTTTTCGGTGTTTTCAAACGCCTTGATCACACCGGGCTGCTCGACGACGAAAAGCCGAGTACTCTTATTTCCTGCGGTATAGATTCCTACAGGGTTACTGAAGTGTAGATTAGGAAAGGCAACTTTGGCACCATAGCGATAAGCCGTCTCGGCAATCGGTGAGTGCAATACGCTTTGTAGCACTGAAACGCCGGCGATTAAAGCAATCACTGCAATAATGATTAGCACAGCAACCTTTGACTTCATTTAGAACCACTCAATGTCCAGATTCTTATTTCGCACTCTCTTCTGCTTCAAATCTGATTTAAGCTTTAGATATATTAGCCTACGGAATCGACTAATTATCACGTTTGAATTCTGATCTTAGCTGCGCATGGCGTTACACCATCCGCGTGTTTTTCACGGCTTTCCGGCCGTATCGAGAGGTACGATGAGAGGTAGTTCTAAATAGGCTTCACGCCTTCTTCAAAGGCGAGGCAGAAGAATGGTTGTCGGTGTCACGTTGGTGAACGTCGTTACTGGTCACGAGCGAAGCGTTTTTGACGCGCTAAAGGATATCTCCGGGATTAGAGAACTCTATCACGTTTTTGGAGAGTATGATTTTCTGGTAATCTTGGAGGTCGAAGGACTCCTGCTGCTCAGCAAAACGGTTGATGAGATACGAGACGTGGAAGGCGTTACAATCACCCATACCATCGTGGGTGCGGAACTTGCAGACTCTTGATAGGCGTCTCTTGTCGCTCTTGCGTCTGTCGAAACGGTCGAATGGCCTTACAACTTTTGAATGGACATATTAGCGACCCCTTGTAGCCTAAAAGCGTCTACAACGTGAATTTAAGAGTCTCTTAGAGGCTGCAGCGTGCTTTAACTTGTATAGGCCATTACTCGCTCGGAGTAGGGCACGATTCGCTTTATTGCTCAATCTGACTTAATAATATGCAAAATGAATCGGAGATGATGAGAATGATGAGCGAGATAACGGGTTATAGGCAATCCTGCACGTTACGTGTACGCATCAAGCATTTGCCTAAATAGACCACTCATAAAATGTTCCTTGACGCATTCGTTGCGGGCTTTTTGGCCGCCTCCGCACTGCTCCTTGGCAGCATCGTTGTAGCGCTGCGACCTGTCAAAACACGCACGATCGGCCTCATCATGGCGTTTGGCTCGGGAGCCTTGATAAGTTCGGTCGCTTATGAGCTTATAGCGGAAGCCTATAGAATAGCGCCAGGCGACATTGGGGTGGGTGTGGCTTTCTTCATCGGCGCTTTTGCCTTCTATGTTGGCGACGAGATTATCGAACGCAAAGGTGGAGGCAATCGTAAGAGCGCACGTGGAGAACAAAGCGGGTCGGCCCTGGCGATTATGTTGGGGTCGATCTTAGATGGCATTCCTGAGTCGTTTGTCCTTGGCATCTCACTTATTGGCGGTGGAGCACTTAGCCTCGCTTACTTTACAGGCGTCTTTTTGTCGAACTTTCCCGAAGGGTTGTCAAGCAGCGCTGGTCTCTTCAAAGCAGGCTATGAACGAAAATGGATTCTAATGTTGTGGGCCCTGATCGCAGTGATCTCAGCGATCTCAGCAGCGCTAGGCTACGTGCTGTTTGGTGATGTATCGCCAGTAGCAGGTGCCGCGCTGCTCACCTTTGCTGCCGGCGCCATGCTCACAATGCTAGCCAATTCTATGATGCCTGAGGCGTTCAAGGACACCGGCAAACTCGCTGGGCTGCTTACAGCATTAGGATTCGCCGTTATATTTGTCTTGGGAGTTGTGTAGGGCGCTGTTTCTTGCCGTCGCTAACGTAGGCACAAATCGAGCGTCATCAGACGCTTATGCTCGAGCGTTAAAACATAGAGGCCACGAGGTCGTTGAAATGGCCCCTAAGGAGGAGTCGACGTCGTTTAAGCGGGGCAAAGCATATCACAACGTGAAGCGAACTCTATCGCACTCTTCAATAAAAAGAAAAACGCGGCACAATGGAGGAAACGACGATGGCTATAGAGACTCCCTCGTATAATGTTGAAAAAAAGGAAGATGATTTTGAGATCAGAACGTACTCGGCATATATCCTCGCCCAAGTTGACGTGGCTTCAGATTTTGATAGTGCTCTAAGGAACGGATTTGAGATTCTTGCTCATTACATTTTTGGAGGGAACAGGAAGAAAGAATCAATCTCTATGACGGCGCCCGTGTCCGAGGAAATCCCTATGATGGCCCCGGTAACGTCAGAAAAGATATCTATGACTGCGCCAGTAAGCGAAGAACGGGCAGGAGATCGCGCGCACCGAATCTCCTTCGCCATGCCATTGAAATTCACTCTCGAGACGCTCCCGGAGCCGCTCGATCCGCGGATCACGTTCAAGGTCGTCGAGAGCCGGAGAACAGCCGCGATACGGTTCTCGGGCCGTGTGCACGAGAAGCTCGCGAGTCAGAAGACCGAAGAACTTAGGGCTTGGCTCGCAAGGAACGGTATTGTACCAAAATCAAACTTTGTCGTCGCTTTATACAACCCACCGTTCATACCTGGCATCTTTAGAAGAAATGAGATTATTGTGGATATTTGAAAGCGGTAGACACCCCTATGAGCAACTTCCGGGAAGGAAACCTTCGTTCTTTTTTCCCTTAAAGTAGCTCTGTCGCACTCGCGTGTAGGCGGGACCTAGGCGGCACAACGCATACACCATACCAGATTAAATCGTTTGAGGGATCAACTCTAAACGAACTGCGTCGTGTATCGACTACTTTAGATGCTGCCGACGATGCAATTGCTTTCTTAATTAAATCGCTGTTTGTTTTGTTATTCTAGCACTTAAGTAGAAATACGTAGAAGATAAAGTGAGTTTGACTTTATAAAAAAAAGGGTGATCGAAAGAATGAAAAATATCGTAGAAACCGCAATAGTAGCCGAGAACTTTACGACGCTAATAAGAGCAGTAAAAGCTGCGGATCTTGTAGTTGCGCTGAGCGGGCAAGGTCCATTCACGGTCTTTGCGCCGACTGATGCAGCATTTTCAAAGATGCCTTCAGGAGTGTTAGAAAGCGTATTAAAAGACAAAAAAGAGCTTACTAAGATACTCAAGTACCACTTGGCGTCAGGGAAGTACACAACAAACGCGTTGAAAACGATGAAATCAATACCGACGGAGAACGGCCAGTCGCTCACGGTAGAAGTTCATCATCTCTTTCACAGAGGCGTTAAGATAGATGACGCTGAAGTGATACACCCTGATATAGAGTGCACCAACGGGTTGATCCACGTTATTGATTCTGTGCTGATGCCAAAGTGACGTTATTGTTCATCTGTGGTAAAAGCAGCCGATAGTTGATTTCATGAGGGTCGTTGTTAACAACCCTCCTACTTCTTTTTTCTACAAACTCGATGGTCGCAAGTAGGCATGAGCCACTGGAGCGCTCCATCGCCTTGGATCTAAGGGGCGTTCTAAGCAAATGGCGTCACTGCGCAGATAACGAAATGCTGGCCCTAGTATAAGAGACTCAGGTTTTCCTTACCTTTCTCGCGTTCTTCTCTCTCGGTCTCTGATAGTTCAAGACTGTGGTATGCCTCCATAATATCGTCAAACAGCATCTCGACCATGTCTCTGCTGAAGTTCTCTTTGATTACCATCCGCATGACAGCGACGTCCTGCGCGTTCGCAGGAAGGTAGTAAGCGGGCACGATCCAGCCTTTTTGCCGGAGCTGATCAGAAAGCTGAAAAACCGTGAAAGGCGCACCCTTCAAATGAAATGCAACGAGTGGAAGCGTGCGTTGTTTGTTAATAATCTCGAACTTGCCCGTTTCCTCTAGCTTTTCGGCGAGGTAGCGGCTGTTGTTCATCATGTTCGTCATGATATCGGTGTAGCCGAGTTTTCCCAGCCGTAAGAAGTTGTAGTATTGGGCGAGGATGGTGCCGCTCCCCTTCGAAAAGTTGAGGGAGTAGTTGGTCATCTCCCCGCCTAGGTAGTTCACCTTGAAGACCAACTCGTCAGGAAGATCTTTTTTGTTCCTCATCACGAGCCATCCAATTCCTGGGTAGACCAAGCCGTACTTGTGACCCGACACGTTGATGGATTTTACCTGTTCAAGCCGGAAGTCCCATTCGAGATCAGGATAGACGAACGGTGCGACAAATCCGCCGCTGGCCCCGTCAACGTGCAGGGGTATGTCCCAGCCCTTGGTTTTTTTGATGTCAACGAGCAGGTCGTTGATCTCCTTGATAGGATCCATCTGTCCGGTAAACGTTGTGCCCAGCACGGCACCTACACAAATAGTGTTCTCATCAACTTGCTTAGCGACTTCATCCGCGCTGACGATGTACGTATCCTTTTGGAGCGGGATCAGTTTCAGCTCAACGTCGAAATAGCGGGCGAATTTCTCCCATACCGTGTGTACGTCGGCCCCCATGACGATATTGGGGTCATCCCACGGTTTGCCTTCGGCCTGCCTGCGCTTTCTCCAGCTCCATTTGTGCGCCAAAAGGGCGAGCATAATGGCCTCTGACGATCCTATGGTGGCGGTTCCAACGGATTCGCAAGCTTCAGGAGCGTTGAACAAGCGGGCGAGCATGTTCACGACTCGTTCCTGTATTATGGTGGTTTGAGGATACTCATCGTTGTCAACGTAGTTTTTGTCAAGGCTTTCAGTGATGAGTAGTTGTGCTTCTGGCTCCATCCACGTGGTCACAAAGCTCGCGAGGTTTAAGGAGGGGTTGCCATCAAGGTTTAGTTCATCGTGAATAAGCTGGTAGGCAGCTCGCGCCGGCATGCCATCTTCAGGCATGACGTATTTCGGTACCGGTTCGCCGAAAAAGCGACGGCCGTACGTCGTGGTGTGATCTGTTTCTGATTCCTTTTTCTTGCTCAAATCGACCTTTTTAGATAACATAAAACATCGCCTTTTTTTGTAATTGAAAACCGCTGGAATCTCGGGAGTGAATCCCTCTTGTGTCAATTCCGAGTTTTTGAGCTGATCGTGTCAAGTCAGTCGGGCTCAGTCCAATTACTTCTTGAGCGTTTCCGACAAAAAACGAAAACCGTTTTACTTCTTAAAGTATTTTGTGCACAACGTCGTGCGATCGGCCACGTTGAACGAGGTCCTGTAAGGCACATGCTCGAAAGGATCTGCAATTTGAGTTACATCGATACTAAATCGAGGTCTCTGTAAGTAAGAAGAGAATGCCGGCTATCAGTTGCAGTCATTCGAAGCGGACCTGCGGTTCGGGGAATATTACACGCCGCGAGGGAGCTACGGCAAAGCTGTCTGAACTAGAACTGGCGAGCTTAGCATGGCAAACCGATCGAAAAATCGTGGGAAAAACGCGTGATGATGCGATTCGCCGCGCCAGAGAAGCTCTCAGATTCGATCTTACAGCCTCCCGGTCACGTATGTTTGCTGACGGGTTGTGGTCGTCCGTGACGCGGACGAGCTTAATGCAGTCGGACGGCGTCGTCGTCGCAGTAACGTCACGGGCCCATCGCAAGCATCACTCGCACCTAAACGCTGGTCGTGGCACAACGTGGTGGGCGCCACGCGCGATTGGTTGGTGGATCGGTATCCTCTTTCAGTGGGCGCAACCTGTTTTGCACTTGGCGCGTCGCCTGGATACCTATCTGCTGTTGGTGGCGAGGTCGACGCAGTTACTTTTTTTGTCGGCTCTCTGTGGTTTACGAGCGCAGCGTTCCTACAATATTTGGAGGCGGTAAACGTTGACCAGGCCCCTCCAAGAGCAGATTTGCGACAGCGATTTCGCTTCTTTACGTTAGAACCACGACGAATTGACTGGTGGTCTACGCTCGTGCAGTTTATGGGCACGCTGTTTTTCAATGCCTCAACGTTCAACGCCCTCAGTGTGAACCCCTCAGTCAGTCAACTTAATCGTCTCGTTTGGGCTCCAGATGTATTTGGTTCTGCGAGCTTTCTCGTGGCGAGCACGCTCGCGTGGTTTGAAGTGTGTCACGCCTTTGCCTGCTGGCGGTCGCGCAGCCTGCCGTGGTGGATCACGGCCTTGAACTTGATAGGATCGGTCGCCTTTGGCGTTTCTGCGGTAGCGGCGTATGTGGTCCCAACGACGGGCCTCCCGCGAAATATAATGCTCGTGAACCTCGGTACGTTTGTGGGTGCAGTATGCTTTCTATTAGGTGCGGTACTGCTCCTGCCTGAGCGTACACAACTGGATTCTGATTGAAAGAAGGCAAGAGCACCGTACGATAACCCCGCTGCCTCGGCGGGCTTGCGACACTTCTTGGCGTCTTCACACGTAGCATGCTATGCGTCAAAGAGCTGATCAACCGTGGGGAACGCTGACGATTCGCGACTGGGTTAGAAGGGGGCAATCACTAGAACCCGCGTTATATCCGGTGACGCATACGTGGAATCCTAACAAGTGGGAATTTATATTTGATGACAATTTGCCAGAAGATATTCGCACCTTCACTCTGATCCCGATCGTCGATTCCGGCCAAACGAACTTTTTTGCCAACGGTTCTGAATATTCAGAAGGTGCGGTATATGTGCGAGGGAGTGACGATGCTGATATCGGTCGCGGATTCGCCGAGTCGGTGCAGTAAGCCGATACGACTAATACGATGTTTGGCGATAGCTGGCGTCACCGATGTGAATTCGCAGCGGATGATCTGAGAAACGTCGAGCTCCTTGCCACGCCGTTTTTGGAGCTCTCTCTACGTTTTGACGCACCGACGTCAGCTGAATGCCGCGCTGGCATCGCAAAAGGGACTTCAGTTCTTCGCAAAGCCAAGCTCCCAAACACACACGCGCCGGCATTGATCACGACAAAACAAAGCTCAGAGATGAACGAGTTTGAACAGAATGGTTGCAGTCGTTCGAAGCGGACCTGCGGTTCGGGTCGTGCCCACCGCCTGCGTTGCGAATAATTCGGTTGATGATATCCCGACCCCCTCTTTGCAGATCTACCGATCGGCTTGCTAATAACTGACTTGGAGGGGCAGCCTTGCGTTCATTGGGGTGTGCACTCGCGACTTTAAGAAAAAGTATGTTTTACGACCCGCTGGCCTGTGCGACAGCTGGCGCTTGTTCTTCCTGTTCCCTTTGGATGTCCTTGTATGTCCGCCACATCGCGAGGGCGAAGCCGACAATAGCAGGCCCGATTGCAAATCCTATGAAGCCGAAAGCCGCTAGAGCGAACGTGAACGCGATGAGCGTAAGCGTCTTCGGCACCCTCCCGGTGCGTAGCATCCACCTTGGTTGGATAGTGTACCGAAGGATCAGCTCAAAAACGACGATGCTAGTGATAAGCACGAGAAGGGCCGTGACGGTCTGCCCTTGTATAAGGAGCCAAATCGTGAGCGGGATGTAAATGAGGGCGCGTCCAACGGACGGAATGAGACCGATAAATAGGATGAAGACTGCGAATGTGGCGAAAAACGGCACCCCAAGAATTCCGTAGATGATGGCCGCGAGTATCGCGCAAACGACGGCCACCGCGACGTATATAACGAAGAACGTGTAGTAGATCGGATTGAGGTGGTCCAAGAATCGATTGACGATCGATCGATGTTTTGCTGGAACGGCGCCTATAAAGTCCTTGACGATGACATCGCCCTTGGCAAGGATGCCGAGGAGAAGGAAGAAAACGATGATGAGCTGTGCCAATAGCAGCGGAATACTGACTAGAACGTTTCGCACGATACCGTGTGCACCCTGAGTGAACGTCGTCGTAATGATGCCACCCCCGGTCGCGAGGGCGCTGACGAGTGCGATTACGGGCCCTGTTTTCGCCAGATCCGGATTAGCAAGCTGGAAAGTGTTGGTGATTCCCTGGCTTAACGTTGCGTTCGAGCTCGCTGAGGCGCCCGCCGCTATTTCCGCGATTTGCTGGGCGACGATAACTGTTACATTAACGAGAGCGAACGCCAGGATAACGCCCGTAACGATGATAACGATAAGGGCCGCTAACCCGCGCCGATGAATATATTTTTCGAGCCACACCGTTGGCCACCACAGGACGTATGCGGCCCAGAGGGTGAGGATCAAGGCGGTCTTCCACGGCCAGACCATGTATAAAAGCAAGAGCACAATCGCTATTACGATGATATAGAGCAGGAGGTTACTGCTCCTTTTTTCGAAAAAGGTGAGGTCAACCATGACTAACCTTCCTTCTGTTCGGCATGCGCTAGATGCGCACCACCTCAAAACTCAAGAATATAAATGACCGGTCTATATATTAGGTTTGTGATTTGCTTCAGCTTTTGTGGGGGGTCTGGAGGTGCGACGCTCCCCACGACTCAGTTTGTCCATTATTTGGCCAATTGGACGAAGGAAGTCGTCTCTCGAGCTAACTGCTGCTCAGCTTGTTTGTGATAACCGTAGTTTGCCCCCTACACGCGCTATCGGTTTTTTTTGTTGAGTGACTTTCGCGTAAAAAAAAAGTTATTCGAAAAAAGGGTAGGGTGGGTAAAATTGAAGCAGAGGCGCCCGCCGTGCTCGTCTAAAGACCGAGGGCCCGTACCTTCTTAGCTTCAAATTCCTCGTCTGAAATAATACCGCAGCTACGCAGATCTATTAGCGCTCGATTTAATTGGGAAATGTAATTGGAAGAAATAAAAAAGGTAAAAAAAGCCCCTATAATCCCAGGAGCTTCTTTTTCATCGCGGCGAACTCTTCGTCCGTGAGTGCGCCTGATGTATGGAGATCTGCCAGTTTCTGTATCTCGGCAGCGGTATCGGTGCTGGATGGTGCCGCGGCTGGTGCAGCAGCCTGCTGTTGTGCTTCTTGTAATGCGGCCTTCTGTTCGTACTCCTGCTGGGCCCTCGCTTGTCCCATTTTCGCTCCCGCTACCATCGCTAATCCTCTTCCTCTCATTGTTCAGTCACCTCTTTTTGCCATGTCTTTTTCTGCCTTCTGGATATTTTCCGGGGGAATCCGCCCCATGTCGATCACCTCGGCATTCATTTCAAGGAGGTCCTCCTTGAACCGGGTGGCCCAGACGTTCTCGAACAGGAGAAGGCCGGCCGTACTATTGTTGGGTAACGATGCGGCGATCTCTTCTATATCGCCTTGTGAGAACCATTCACGGGTATTCTTTGACAATTCTTTGAACGCAGCTCGCGCTTCTTCAGTCAGGTCGACTGCCTCGGATGTTAACAGTTTACCGTTCGCATCCTTCACAATGAAAACCATATCGATCACCCGGATGATGCCTTTTTGTTCGAGTTTCAACAGCTCAGGGGCGCCCTTGCCACTGAACTTGTTCCCGGGAAACTTCACCATCAGGTAGTCGACAGGACCCATTACCTTATCTTGTGTCATAATACTCCTTCAGTATCCCTCTATGAAGGGGACTGCATGCCGTAACTGGTGAATTCTATTTAAAATATCTTCCTGTAGTGACGATCATAGTCCGTCTCTCCAGATCTCTTATCGTAGTTTATAGAACCCGAAATTTTAGCGCCGAACCTTGTCGAACCCGCAAGACCACAAAACCACAAATTATGTGGCGAGGACAGGAAGTTTTTAGATAGCGCAAGGCAGCCGCGACGTCCTAGGCCTAAAAAAACTTTAGGGACTTTGGGGTGGGAGCATAGTGGTATTAAAACAAAGGGATAAAGCACATAATCGCACACAAAGACTGGCAAAAAGCGGTCGCTATAAATGCGCATTGCCGGTTACGTAAATAACGGGAGGTGAAAAACTTGGTAGGGCCAGCGGGAAAAGCCGCAATCGTTCATCATCACAGAGACAAGAAGGATGATGATAAGAAGGACAACGACGTCATAGAACACAAGGGAGCGGCGGTTGCAGCACATCGAAGACGTAAGTAGGGGGCATTGCACTTTTGGCGAAAGGGGGCAAGCCGGTTTTTGACGATTGACTATCCTTAAAACGACCCGCTCCTAAATCGCCTGAAGACCTGTATACCGTGTTGTTCCAGATTCAGTGGATCCAACAGGTTGCCTGAAATCAGCTGTGATCACCTGTGGTTCGATTCATTAGGCGCAGGCCGTGGCGTCGCAAGCGCCATCTTTTGGTCACACGCTAACAAGCATCAGGGTGAGGCTCTAGCGAGCGACAAAACCCGTTCCATATGCATGTCGCAGATGAGTACGAATCTTGCTTCAAGACTCCGAAACGGATCACGAGTGCGCTTTCACAACTTTATTGTATCCCGCAGTAGTTAGCTAGACACGTCGGGTGTTGGGGCGATCAAATCGAGAGCCTCAACCTTGTGAGGAACTATGAAACCTACGGAGAAGCTTCCGGACTTGCTTGAGTTTTTCAACATTATAGCGAGAATCCGGAGTCTCAACGAGGTTTTTCACCTGAGCGGGAGAATCCGCTATTTGTACGAAGTCCTGTGCTTTATCCTGATTGTTTTTGATGCCTTCTTCTTGTTCCTCACGGTAGTCTTTCCCTTAAAGCTAGGTGCCGTGCAGTCAATAGCGACGTTTGACGCGGTCGTGGTGCTCTTTTTATGGGTTGAATACCTGTTTAGGGTCAACGAGCAAGACAACAAGTGGAGCTACGTAGCTTACCAGTGGACCGACATTCTTGCCATCATTCCTTTTGACTATCTTGCCCTCGTTTCGTTCGGCGTCGCTCTGCCGCTTACCCTAATCTTCAAGCTTCTGCGACTCGTCCGAATCGTTGCCCTCCTCAGGTTCTCACGAAGAATCGAAAAAGAAGTCCTTGCATTCGCCGAAAAGACGCGACTCATCTACGGCTTAGCCATTTACTTGCTGGTCATCATCGTCGGCTCGTTCCTCTTCTTTTCCGTCGAATCGGGCGTGAATCCCAACGTGACCAATGTTGACAACGCGCTGTGGTACATGATCGTCACTATAACGACCGTCGGCTACGGGGACGTGGTGCCTTACACCGGGCTTGGCAGGGTTATCGCGGTCGTCGCAATGATCTCTGCCATCCTCTTTGCCAGCCTCGTGACGGCCACCACCACGACGGCCCTCCTTGAGAAGTTCAGGGCCGAACGGGAAAAACTCACCGAAACAAGTAAAGAGACGATCGGAAACGTCATCGCTCAACTGAACGTGATTGAGGAGCGCTTAGAAAAGCTTTCTACGTTGGAGGACAGCACGGACGAAATCAAGGCTGATCTCGCCGAGCTCAAAGGGATGCGAGCGGAGGTGCAGGGCTTGAAAGAGTCCCTTGCGGGGAAAAAGCGAGAAGAGTGAGTTTCTTGGGCGTTGCGAGCGCGCTGCTCACGTAATTTTCCTCGCCGCTTTCCGGACGAGCGTCGGCCCTGAGGGTCTGCCCCCTCTTTCGTGATGGACCTCGCTCCGGGCATGTTGTCCCGCGCCTCACGTCATCAGCTCATCGCTCAACCAGGCGTCCTTCTGCTTATCGGCAGCATCGCCCTGATGCAGGTCCTGTTCGCCGACGCGTCGCGGATCTGCCTAATACTTAAATAACTAGGTCCTATGTACGGGAATAGTATCAGGAGACACCCACCCATGGTAGATGAATCACTGAAAATCAAAATGGATTACGAAGAGTCATCTGAAATCCTCAGGACCTCCCTGAAGATGAAAGGAGCTCCCGTCGCATTGGGCTTCGCGACTACGAAGGATGACATTCCATCCGGGATGACAGAGATCGATAAACGAATCAGGCACTGCATGATGGTGAGCCTTGCCAGGAACGAGGGCAGGATCTTCTATTCTACTGCAGATAAACACGAATGTAACGGCGGTTCCTTCGCTTTGGGACTCAGGGATCTTACACCGGCCCTGAAGACAGGCAAGTTTTATTTTAAACTGGGGAAATTTGCGAGTGTTGCCTCCAGTAAACGGACGATGGACAGCGTACCGCACCTCCCCACCGGAGAGACCTATGCGACCATGTATGCCCCCTTGGAGAAGACACCGTTCACCCCGCAGGTAATTGTTATTATTACCAATCCGTGGGCTATGCTGAAACTTGCGCAATCTTCGTTATTCCGGCTGGGAGGAAGAGCGCACGCCGAGTTCTCCGGTATCCAATCAGTCTGTTCGGACGCAGTCGCACAGACTTATCTCACCGGAAAGCCGAACTTTTCGCTCGGTTGCGATGGTTCAAGAACGTTTTCCGGGATCGTCGAGGATGAGATGGTGATGGGATTTCCCGCGGAGATGCTGCCAGAGATTGTGGACGCAGTAAAAATCATTACGCAAGCCCCCGGATCGTCAAAAACATAACCCTATCTGTAACATTTTTTGGCTTTTCGAATAATCGAGAGATGAGGCGTTAACGATACTAGAATCAAAGCGAGGTTCAAAGGATGGGTCTTATTAAACTGATGTTTTTGCCAATGAGAATGCTTACGTGGCCCGTAATGGCTCCATTACGTATGATGATGTGGCCATTCAAGATGGCATTTCGTTTCGTCACGGTGATGCTGCTATTGGCGCAGCTTATGGTAACCCTGTTCTTGGCTGCCATGTTCGTCATTTTTACCGTTGTTCCAACCATCATGGTAGGGCTGTACGGGCTGTATTGGGTGATGAAAAAATGCGCACGAGAAGGATGGCGAAGTTCGGAAAAGTGCATATGCGCATGCCCTCGCCACGTCGGTTTAAACCATAATTGGACGAAAAACAGCGTTTGTTCCACTCAATAAAGAAACAAATTAGTATAAGGAATAGATCAGTAAATACTAAACTAAAATCCAACAGGAGGTGAAATGATGGTAGAGACAAGACAAATGAGTGGCGGCGGGATGATCCTACTCGCTATAATACTTGCAATCATTTTAGCGCTATTTCCAGTTTTCGTGCTTTGGATAGCTTGGTTCGCAGTTTTCCTATTGTTCATCGGTGGAATTGCTGCCTTATTCATTCGATAATTCAGTTGTCACCTTGAATATCCAAAATCTCTCTTTTTTTTCTTTGGGCATAGGTTTCAATATAGCCGCGTTATCTTATTGTCTTACTAAAATAGTTTAGGCAACTCTCGTTAAATAGGTTGACAAAACCGCGCGGCAAATACCAGAGTGTCAGCCGCTGATGTGTTATCGGGCATTGCCGCGCCGCCGGAGCGCTCATTTAGAAACAGGATCGTCGGGTTTTTAACGCTGCAGAGGGTGGGACTTGCATCGCCGTTTTGCCGTTTGCACTAGGTATAGCGGCGCTAGCGGGTGCGAGATTAAATCTTGAGCTTCTGCCATTGATGATTGCAGGGTTTCTCGGCGGCACGGCCGCGTCAATGACAAACGACATTATCGACATGGAACGAGACAAACGGAAATGGCCGCTGAAGCCGCTCGCAACCGGACTGATCTCGAGATCTGAGGCAGAACTCTACACCGTGATTTTGACTAGACTAGCGCTCGT
>Ga0209777_10001922_pt1 | contig 28541 bp, 29 predicted proteins | sample FrelakmetHBP12HB_FD_187147 | JGI IMG/M metagenome (GOLD analysis project Ga0209777, IMG submission 187147) | Freshwater lake sediment microbial communities from the University of Notre Dame, USA, for methane emissions studies -HBP12 HB (SPAdes)... | ecosystem: Environmental > Aquatic >...
GGGGAACGTCGGGCCGCCGCGAGCAACCGACGAACAATAACTCGTCTCGCAAAGGGACCGGTCAAGACGAAGACGGTCAAGAAGATCCACAAGGAGGAAAATCCGGCGTTGACGAACTCATAGGTACCGCAGGGCGGGCTCCCGGTCGAGGAGCAAATGTGGGCAGCCTGCGGGGATCTTGTGGGGATGGTGCGGCAACTTGAATAGGCGTCGCTGAGCGAGGGCGCCGGGCATGGTCTGCGGTCATCATGTGCCAGGAGGAGGGGCGGCCCGCGGAGCAAGAAATCCAACTTGCCGCACGGGGATGCTCGGGCCTGAGGTCGACCCTCCTCTACTCCAGTATCTCCAGCACGGCCCGCTTGTGCTCCTTGGCCGCGACCCCGCTCAGGATCGCACGGATCGTTTGCCCGTGCTTGCCGATGATCTTGCCAATCTCCCCATCGCCAACCTGGATTTCGTAGACGAACGTCGTCTCCCCAGCGACCTCCCGGATCACGACCTCATCGGGTCGATCCACGAGGCGCTTGGCGATGTATTCGATGAGTTCTTTCAACTCGCCTCCGCACATGGTCCCGAGGACCCGGCCCAGCCCTCGTCGCGTCTATGCAACCTCTCTCTCCCGCGCCGCGACGGTCCGCACGACCGATTCGATCTGCCCGATGCGGTCAACAACCGCATACGACCATGTACCATACGACCCCTCCGCATTCACCGCGTCGACCCACCGGCGCGCCGCCTGGGGTTTCATCTCCGTCGGCGCTCACGGTAGCGCTCGTGGCCATCTCAAGATAACCTACGCATTGCGTTGAACGATTCGGCACTCCGTGCGTTCCTACGAACGAGCGTGTCATAGCCCTGAGCGGCATGTTGCGCCGTCCTGCCAGGTACCTGCGGCCAAGTGGAACTCGGCCGAGAATGGAGTCGCGACCATGAACTCGAGACTCGGAGCGTGCATGGCAGGGGTGGTTGTTCTGGAGTGTGCCGTCTTGTCCCTCACTCTCATCGGTGAAGCATCCGCCCTCAAGCCAGTCCGAGGATACGCTGCCACACCTGGCGAGTACGGGATCATCTATCAAGAGGTGACCTTCCAATCCCCAGATAGCCTCCCGCTCGTCGGATGGTTCTATCCGGCGCAGGACACGACGGGAATCGCCAATGACATGGTGGGTCGTGTGATCCCTGTGCCGGAGAATCTCCAGCGAGCACCGCGGCCATACTCCGCCGAGAGTCATGCGCACCTTCCCACGATCGTCATATGTGACGGCGACGGGGGCAACATGACCGACCTAATCTTCTACGCCTACAACTTCTTCACTCGCGGCTTCAACGTCTTCACGTTCGACTGGCGCGGCTTCGGCCAAAGTGCGGACTGGCCCATGGATTCGAACCAACTCTGCTGCAGCGAGTTCCTCCGCGACTACGACGCTGCTCTAGGCTATATCGAGGCGCGTCCGGAGGTCGATCCGCAGAGGATCGCTCTCCTGGGGTTTTCGACAGGAGCCTATCTCTCCTTTGCCATGTTGGCGAGCCATCACGAAATCGGAGCGTTCGCCGGTCGGGCGCTCCTGACGAGCTTCGATGATATCCTACCCATCCTTCGTCAACTCGATCCGAAGAGGGATTTCCACGCCCCAGCCGACTACCCACCCCAGCTTCTGCCGGTCCACGCTGCGCGGAGTGTCAACGCAGCGGTCCTTCTCGTAGTGGGAGAGAAGGATCAACGAACGCCTCCATGGATGTCGAAGAAGGTCCTGGCCAAACTCCGGGGTCCGAAGGAGCTATGGATCGTGCCCGGCGCCGGGCATGGCGGTCCTTCCGCGCCGGAGTTCACCGACTACCCGGAGTTCTTCACCCGCGTCGCTGGGTTCTTTGGCAAGCACATGAAACGTTCTTGAATGTACGGGAGTACCGATGGTGGAGTCCGCCGACCATCGGCTCCACGGAGACGTATCCCAGATCAGGCGGCTCGATCCGGGAGCCCTACTCGATGATCTCCAGCACGACCCGCTTGTGCTCCTTGGCAGCGACACCGATCACGATTGTGCGGATCGCACGGATCGTTCGTCCGTGCTTGCCGATGATCTTGCCAAGATCCCCGTCGCCGGTGCTGATCTCGTAGACGAACGTCGTCTCTCCAGCGACCTCCCGGATCACGACCTCATCGGGTCGGTCCACGAGGCGCTTGGCGATGTATTCGATGAGGTCCTTCATGTCACCTCCGCGCGCGCCAAGAATAGCGTCGGCCGAGGCGCAATCCAAGGGGGTGCACCCTGCGATCCTTCGCACGCCTGACGGAATACCCGACCCGATGCGCCCCGAAGGCATGCCCCTGCGCCCGATCACACCCTGTGATATGATCCCGAACCGTGAACGTCGCCGAGTTCATCAACAAGTGGCGGAGAACCGCTCTCACTGAGAGATCCGCCGCCCAGCAGCACTTCCTGGACCTATGCGAGGTCCTCGAACACCCGAAGCCCGCGGAAGCCGACCCTCTCGGAGAGTCCTTCACCTTCGAGCGCGGTGCTGCCAAGACTGGTGGCGGCGAGGGTTGGGCGGACGTCTGGAAGCGGGGCTTCTTCGGCTGGGAGTACAAGGGAAAGCACAAAGACCTCGACGCGGCCTATCGCCAGCTCTTGACGTATCGCGAGGCTCTTGAGAATCCACCGATCCTCGTCGTCTGCGACATGGATCGGATCGTCATACACACGAACTTCACGAACACGCCGAACAAGGTTCATAACATTCCTCTCCAGGAACTCAGCACCCCACGCAACCTCGATCTCGTCCGGGCGGTTTTCAATGATCCCGAAAAGCTAAAGCCCGGCGCGACGAGTACGGCAGTCACCGAGGAGGCGGCCTCGCACCTAGCCGAGATTGCTCAAATCCTGCGGGATGCGGGTCACGACCCGATCGAGGTCGCCCACTTCCTAGATCGGATCATCTTCAGCCTCTTCTCCGAGGACATTGGGCTTCTCCCGCAGAAGATCTTCAGCCGGATCATCGAGAAGTCCCGGCGCGATCCGGAGAGGTTGCAGCGGCAGATGGAGCAGCTGTTCGCGGCGATGGCTCGGGGCGGTGACTTCGGCGCGGATGAGATCCGCCACTTCAACGGGAATCTCTACAACAACGGGAAGCCCCTGAAGCTATCGGAAGATGCGATCGAGCGGGTCTACCGGGCGACCCTCCTCGACTGGAGTTCCGTCGAACCATCGATCTTCGGGACGCTCTTCGAGCGCGGTCTCGATCCTGCGAAGCGCTCCCAGATCGGGGCTCATTACACGAGCCGACAAGACATCGAGACTCTTGTCGCGCCGGTCGTGGTGCAGCCTCTCCGGCGTGAATGGGAGGAGGTTCGCCGAATCGTCGACAATGTCTTGATGACGGGCAAGAAGGAGCCGACGGGCGGGGAGAAGAAGCCTGCCGGCAAGTTGATGGAGAAAGCTCGGCTGGAGGCAGACATCCTTCTGCATCGCTTCCTCGACCGTCTCGCTGCCATTAAGATTCTGGATCCCGCCTGTGGATCGGGCAACTTCCTGTACGTCACCCTGCAGAAGCTCAAGGACATGGAGAAGGAAGTCGTCGTTTGGGCGATGGATCGCGAGCTTCCAGGGTATCTGCCGAGAGTGGGGCCGTGGCAGCTTCACGGGATTGAGATCAACCCGTACGCCTTCGAGCTTGCCCAAATGACGGTCTGGATTGGCTACCTGCAGTGGCTGAAGTTCAATGGGTTCGATGTCGGGCCGGACCCGATCCTGAAGCCGATGGACACGTTCAAGTGCATGGACGCGATTCTGGATCTGAGCGACCCGAAGCATCCCAAGGAGCCTGAGTGGCCGGCGGTGGACTACATCGTGGGGAATCCGCCGTTCTTGGGGACGAAGAAGCTCCGGTCCGGCCTCGGCGATGACTACGTCGAGAACCTCTTCTCCCTCTATGGCGATCGGATCCCGAACTTCAGTGATCTTTGCTGCTATTGGTTTGAAAAGGTGCGCGCGGCGATCGCAGCCGGACGCTGCCGGCGTGCGGGGTTGTTGGCAACGCAGGGCATTCGAGGCGGACTCAATCGCGAGGTTCTGAAGCGCATCCGCGACACCGGTGCCATCTTCTTTGCCCAATCGGATCGGAACTGGGTCCTCGACGGTGCCAACGTGCACGTGAGTGTAATCGCCTTCGACGACGGCTCCGAGCGGACAAGAGTCCTCGACGGTCAGCCCGTCCCGCAGATCAATGTCAATCTGACCGGTGCCGTCGACGCGACGCAGGCCGTGAGGCTCCCCGAGAACGCAGGACTTGGTTTCATAGCGGACGTCAAGGCGGGACGATTCGATCTTCCAATGAACGAGGCGCTTCCGATGCTGTCCTCCCCGAACCCGCATCGGGCGCCAAACAGCGACGTCCTGACGCCGTGGGTCAACGGCTTCGACGTGCTACGGCGGGGCCGCGACTATTGGATTGTGGATTTCGGCTCCGATACCCCTCTCGACCGGGCAGCGAAGTACGAACAGCCGATGGCACTCGTCCGGGAGCGTGTGTACCCGGAGCGGTCGAGGGTCAAGCGCAAGCGGTACCGGGAGTTCTGGTGGCTTCACGCGGAACCGTGCACGGTGATGCGGGAGAAGCTCTCGGGGCTACCGCGCTTCATCGCGACGCCGACGGTCTCGAAACACCGGATCTTCGTGTGGATGCAGACGCCGACGCTTCCGGACCATCAGGTGGTCGCGTTCGCACGCGCGGACGACTACTTCTTCGGCATCCTCCATTCTCGAATCCACGAGGTCTGGGCACGGGCGCAAGGGACGCAGGTCCGCGAGCGCGAAAGCGGATTCCGGTACACGCCGACGACCTGCTTCGAGCCCTTCCCGTTCCCTTGGCCACCCAGCCCAGGACCCCAGGATGACCCGAAGGTCCAGGCAATCGCCTCAGCGGCTAGTGAACTCGACGGCCTTCGCTCCTGCTGGCTCAATCCCCCCGAGTGGGTCCGCGAGGAAGTCTTGGAATTCTCGGGCTCTCTGACGGGCCCGTGGGCACGCTACCTCCACGATCCCGACGCCCACGGCATTGGCACCGTCCGCTACCCGCGGCTCGTTTCCCGCGATGCCGAGTGCGCGGCGAAGTTGGCCAAGCGCACGCTCACAAACCTCTACAACGAGCGCCCGACTTGGCTCGCGCTGGCTCACGAGAAGCTCGATACAGCCGTCTTCGCAGCCTACGGCTGGGATCCAGCCATCAGCGATGAGGAGATCTTGGAGCGGCTTCTCGTCCTGAACCTGAAGCGGGCCGAGGTTGCCCCCCAGGGAGAGCAGGGATAGCGCGAGACGTAGCGCGCTCACGGCCTTACGAATGTTCCGTTCGCTCCGGCTCGCGCTCGTGGCCATCGCAAGATTCCGGAGGGATTATCCCGGAGATCCGGGCGAGCATTAAGCCATTATGCGCTGGCGCGAGCCGACGCTCGATGCCATCGCTCATCGGAGCGATCAAGCGCCTCCAGGATGTGCGTGTTGTCGGTCGGACGACTACTGACGGAAGCGACCCGCTTTATGCCGGCGTTGAGGTCAACAACCGGCATTCGGCAACCAGCGGGTGGGCCTGTGGGCGGCAGACCAGATGGCAACTTCCTACGGTTCCTCGCTGAAGTCGATGGGGATCGGTTCTGACCGGAGGAGCGCTTCGGCTTCGGAAGCGTTGGTTGCCCGCAGAAGCCGGCCTTTGCCCCACCGATTCAGCGCAAACAGGTTGACACCGAATCTCCGGATCAGCCTTCTCTTGAGATAGGAACCCATCCTGGTATCGCGGTTCGAGAACTCGATCCGGACGAACGTCAGCTCATAGCTGGCATACAAGGCCAGGGCATAGACAAAAGGCAGCAACGCCAGCGTGAGCACGGGCTGGAGCAGGATCTGTCGAAGATTCATCAAGGTCATGGTGGCTCGGAACTCGGCAATCGTGTGGTAGACGGAAAACGACAGTGCCACCAGCCCATAGAGGATCAGCAAGACACTCAGAATGCGAATCTCGGCGACGCGGAATGGGGTTCGCACTTCTGCGTACGCCTTCGTAACGGTCACGAGGAAGAGAAAGGGGAAGAAGATCAATTCGACCCACAGCGGGAACACGTAGAGATTGACCAGGAATTCCAAGAACACGACAACCTTGATGCTGTCAACGGCGGTCCTGGAGAAGAACCGCTCGTCGTCCATGGCTCGGGTGATATTGACGTAGTTCGCCAAGCCGATGACGACGAACCAGACGATGGTGTCCTTCAGGAGCGGTGGCATCCAGAGATGCAGCCTCCAGAGACCGAACACGACGCCGACCATGTAGGCGAGCAGCAGGGCGAGCGGGATAAGGAGCTTCGGGCCTACGAGCAGTCGCATCATGTGAACGACCGGCCGCCGCACGGCGGCACGTGCCAGCACGAGTACAGCGAGGACGCTGATCCAGATCAGGGCGGCAAGTTCGCGGTTATTGAAGGTCGTTTGAAGTGCTTGCATGTCGTGTCCGTCTTCGTTTCTCGTCGAGAAGGCGAGGAGAGCATACCGGGCGGCCGTAGGTGTGTCCAATCGACGTTTGGTTTCCCACAGGATGCGCTGGGGACCTGACCTCCAATCTCCTACGACTTCTGAGCTGGATCGCTGGGGCTTCAATGCGGCAGCACTCTACGCTGATCTCGACAGACTCTGTCGCCACATCGACTGGCAGTATAGCTTCTTGGAGGATGAGGGTCCCTGACTCTAGCCGGGGAGAACCTCGCGCTCCCTCCGCTTCGCGCTCGTAGCCATCGCAAGATGCCGGAGGGGATTATCGCGGAGGATGGGACAAGGGACAAGCCCTCGTTCGACTCCTCAAAGAACCCCGGCATGGGATCAGTATTGCGGCAGAACCCAGGCTTCGGTAGGCTCTTCTGCGAGGTTCCGAAGGTGATAGCGATTCAAAGACCATCCGGGGGGCGCTCGGAGGGTCCCGCTCTGTGCGTTCTCCGGTGCACTCCATCTCAGTCGCAGGATCGATCGTCGGCCGGTTCCTATAGGCCCGATCAAGATACCGCCCCGAGGCAACCGCGTTCGGAAAAGGGGATGTACGAATGAACAGGTCCATGCTTCTTCTCCTGTTTCTCATCTCTCTCGCGTCCTGCAGTAACAAAGACAACGGCTCGCCGGCCCCGAGTACGGGAACCATTGAGGGCAGGGTCTCAACCGCAATCGGCGATACTTCCATTGTAGGCGCGCGCGTGACGATCTTGCCTGGGACAACTGCAGTCAACACAACGAGCCAGGGTACCTACTCAATTCCGGATGTTGCCGCCGGGCAGTATGAGATTCAAGCCGAGAAGGTCGGCTACAACCCGGCGCCGAATTCCATTGCCGTTACGGGAGGCCGCACGACTACCGCAAACTTCCGCCTGACCCGGATTTCGGGTTCGGACCTGATGTCTCCCGCCGCCGTGCATGACCTTGTTGCCTACTCTGCCGCGGACTCTTCTATCACCATCAGTTGGACGGCGACAGGCGATGACAGCATTACGGGGACCGTCGCGGTCGATCTCATCTACTACGCCGGGGACTCGATCAGCGTCGTGACCCAGCCCCGTCTCATGTATAAAATTGACCTCGTGGACGTGCAGCCATCGGGCACGATCCGGAGTCATGTCGTCACCGGCTTGTCCATCGATCAAGTGTATTTCTTCGGCCACCGGTCCGTCGACGACGCGGGCAACTGGTCGGGTCTATCCAATATTGCTCATGCCCGCCCCTTTGCGCCCGGACCTCGAAGGGTCTGGCGGGTCCCAGCAGACGCCGCGACAATTCAGGCAGCAGCAGACCGGGCCGGCATCGCAGACACCATCCTCGTGGCATCGGGCACCTACGTCGGTCCGGGCAACCGGGACATAGATCTTCGCGGGAAAAGGCTTGCCCTGGTCTCCGCTGAAGGAGCCTCTGTGACGATTATCGACTGTCAAGGTCTTGGCCGTGGCATCAACATACGTAATCGAGATGGCCCAGGCGTACTCGTAAGAGGATTCACGATCCGCAACGGCGACGTGACATCCCGCCCGGGGTACGACAATGACGGAGGGGGCATCTGCGGTGCGTCCTTTGCGCTTGCGGACTGTGTCCTCGAGAACAACCGTGCTGAAGACGGCGGTGGTATGTTCTGCGGAGGTGATGCGATTCGGATCGACCACTGCGTGTTTCGAGACAATGTGGCGAGCTATGGGGGAGGACTCTATACGGAAGACGCATATCCGATCATTCAGGATTGCGTGTTTGAGGGCAATACGGCGGCCAATGTCAGTGGAGGGATTCATGTGAACGAGGCTAGTATAACACTCACGAGGTGCACCATTGTTGGAAATAGCGCTGGGGGGGAAGCTGGAGCATTTTCTATGGGTGGACAACCTGCCTGGTCCTGCGTAATGGAGGATTGCGTAATCGACCGGAACTCAAGTGGCGGCAGTATTGGTGGAATTGATCTGGGCGACTTGCGGAGCGCCACCTTCTTGAGATGCTCCATTGCAAACAATACGGGCATCGGTCTATCTCGCTACTACGGGTTTGAATACACCCTCTCCATAGACCAGTGTACAATAGTGGGGAATGGCTCAGGCATTTATCTCGAGCTTAATACACCTGGTCTTGCACGGTTGAACCAGAGCATTGTTGCGTTCAGTAGTGAAGGGGCATCACTGACCCGAGGTGGAGGGTACTATGGGAACATAGATATTAGCTGCTGCGACATCTTCGGAAACGTGGGCGGGGATTGGGTCCCGCGCATCCAAGAGCAATACGGGATCAACGGCAACATCTCATCGGATCCGCTGTTCTGCAACCTAGGAGGCAGCGATTTCCGGTTGGATGTGTCGTCGCCATGTTCGGGGGATGTATCTGGGTGCGGGAAGATGGGGGCGTTTGGTGTCGGTTGCAGTAAGTGGCGGATAGGATATCGGGGAGGGGAACGATGAAAGGGGGAGCAGCCAGTGATGGCGATTATCTGACGCCCGGCGTCCTAGGCGGTAGGGTCGAAGTCTGGCGCGGTGATCCGGGCAAATGGGGCGCGATGTGCTCGGTGCGATGTCGTCAGATAGTAGCCGCGTCCCGCAGCTTGTACAACCACGCGGATGTGTTCCTCGGAATGTGCAATCCGGCAATTGCAGCTAAGACAATATTATGCTTATACAATCATGTCGTGATTGGTACGATAGACGCCCTTCCTTCATAGGGGCAGGAACCGGCAGTTTGGGGGCAGTCCCGGGCGATTTAGACACCGATCCGGCACTGAAACGGCAGTTGAGCGGCATGTATTGGCCCCAGAATCTCGGTTTCCGCAGGTGAAACGGCATGCACCTCTGACCTTGATCGCGGAGTCCCAAAGGCTTATGGGATCCGACCCCTCCGGTGACACCTGCCGCATCGCTGCCAATTGGGGAATTCGATGCCGCAAATTCGCCCCCTACCGCAAGCGGCATGCCGCGAATTCGCCCCATCCAGAGGACCCCATGCCGCGGAATCGCCCCAACCGGAAGAAGGCATGCCGCGAATTGGGGCGTCCAGGCCGACCCCGTGCGGTGGCCACGAGCATGCCGTTTTCGGGGGTGAACTCCGCTTGATCTGTTGCCACGGAGCGCCACCCTTTGGGTGAGGAGGTCGTTGCCATGAGCCACCTGAGCCCACAGAGCCTGACCGCCGATGAGCTGCAAGCGCTACTCCGTGTCACCGCTGATCACCCGAGGGACCACTTGGTGTTCTCGCTCGCACTCGGGACGGGCTTGCGTCTGGGCGAACTCGTCGGCATGAACGTCGGAGACTTCTACTTCCCGAATGGGCGGCCACGACAGCGAGTCCAGGTTCGAGCGGAGATCGCGAAGCGGGGTCGTACGGGGAACGTCTTCGTCCCCGATGCCCTGGGACCCAAGCTCACCCGATTCTGGCAGTACAAGATCGAACACGGCGAGCGCCTCGATCCTCTCGCGCCACTGCTCTGCGGTGTCTCGCGACGGCGCATCTCTCCTCGTCGTCTCCAAGTGCTCTTCCGACTCTGGCAGGAGATTGCGGCCTTCGATCGGTTCTACCCCTTCCATGCGCTGCGCCACACGGCCGTGACGAACGTCTACCGCGCCTCTCACGACCTCTTCCTCGCCCAGCGCTTCGCACGGCATGCGAGCCCGCTCACCACCACGATCTACACCCACCCCAGTGACGAGGAGCTCAAGGAGCGGCTGCGGCTTCTACCTTGTTAGGAACCGGGGGCTGAGGAGACGGGCCCAGGCCTCATTCTCATCCTTCGGCCCCGGATCGAAGTCGATCACCGAGAACGTAGCCACGGCCGGCCGCTCCGATGCGGCGAGCCATGCGTAGGTGAAAGCCATCGAGAAGTGGTTCGTCCCGGTGCGGATGTAGCGGTACTTCTTGATCCCTGTCTCGTCGTCCTCATCGAGTACCTTGGCGTCGCAGGCCATGTGCTTGGCGAACTCCTCGATGAGTGGCGACGGGTGGGGCAGGACCAGCTTCCGATCCCGCACGGCGGTCCGGGACGCGTCCAGAGCCTCGGTGCGGTTGACCTGGACGATCGACGTCTGGGCATCCCAGTGCGGCGCACCCCTCTGATGCTCGTTGAAGAAGTTCATGAACACCTTGCCCGTGTGCCGCCTCGTGAACTCCCGCGTCGCATGGGTCTCCGGCAGCCCGTCGATCACACATCGGCTGACGTGGAATCGCTCCATGAGGACATCCAGCTCCGCGAACTCATAACAGACCCCCAGATGGATCAGCCGTCGCTGTTCATTCTGATCGTTCCCGTCGTCGCTCAGGATGACCACGTGCAGATCCCGCCCCGTATCGACGCCCATCGTGCAGTAGCCTTCGCTCGACGAGGTGGCAAGGGAAGCCTCTCCGCACAGGGACAGGACCGAGCCGATGTCCAGACGTCTTCCCAGGTCCGCCCAGGCAATCCCGACCTTTAAGTTGTAGAAGCGGTCCGGGAACCGGGTGGTGCGGTACTCGGCCAGAATCTCCCCCGGGTCCACCGTCGATGAGAAGAGCTGCGAGATCCGGTAGCCGTGCATCGGACGATCGGGGAAGTCGGCGACCCACTCGCCCGCAGCAAGGTCCAGTTCCGCTGCACACTGCGGACACGCCCGATAGCAGGTCCCATCCTCCCGAGGCACGATGATCCGGACTTCCTCCCCGAGCTTCGCTGGGAACTCCTTGTCCAGCGCCGTCCAGTGGCCGCAGGCACCACACCGGATCGTCCAGTGCCTCTGGTCCGACTTCTGGTACTGCTCGTCGATCCCGTAGTCGGGGAGTGAGGGGTTGGACAGTTCGATCACCCTCTTGTAGTCCGAGTGGGCGAGCCTCTCCCGAGCCATTGCCTTGGCGGCCGGGGCCGTCTCATCCAACTCATCGAAGACCACCATGTCCGCCGGCACCGACTTCATCCCGACGGTCGACTGCATGCCTCGCAGATACAGGTGCGCATCGCCGATACGCTTCAGACCCGCCGTGTTCGTGTCGGTGATCAGGCGGGCGAGGAACGAGTTCTCGGCAATGAGCGGCGTCACCCGGGACTTGGAGAACTCGATCACGTCGGTCCGGGTCGGGAAGAAATAGATGACGTTCAGGCCGGTCAAGCACGCGTGGATGCTCCGGAAGATCGCCCACGTGGTACCTCCGATCTGCGCCGCCTTGGAGAGCACGACGTGGGGGGAGGTGTCGTCGTAGATCGCCCGCAGGTACTCATGCCCGGCAAACGAGAACGGCGTGCCGTCCAGGCGAATCCTCTGGAGTGCCCACCCGGCCAGCGGTTCAGTGAACGACCGCTTCGCCGGGCTCGCCAGCTCCCGCGTCCTCCTCCTCAGGTACTGCGGCGAGGACCGCCTGCCGAATCCGCTCCCTTGCATCCTCGTCATGGACATTCTCCTTGATCACGTCGATGAACGTATCGATGAGATGTCGAATCTCCGCCTCGGACTGAGCCCGAATGGCCTCCTCCGTCTCTCCCGTGATCGAAAGCCCCTTGGCGAGGCGCTGGCCCTTCTGGGCCCGATCGAGAATGCCCGAGATCCGCTCGAGGTCACGGATATCGAACTGCCCCTTCTTCAGGTCCTCGGCAAGGCGACCGAGCAACAGATCCCAGAAGCGGTAGTGGCGGACGTTCAGGGTCACCCGGTCGGAGGCGATCTTCTCGGCGAACATCTCCGAAGCCCGTCGTTCGACCTTCCGGCGCAGATCGTCCCACCCTTCGTCGCGCCGCCAGGCGCCGATCGTGTGAGGCTTCATCCCCAGGCGCTTTGCGATCTCGGCGTTGGTCTGCAGTTCACTCGTGAGGAACAGGCGCCGGGCCTCCTCACGCATCTTCGTGAGTGATCTTCTCATCTCGGTTCTCCATGAAATGCCGAGCGAGGTTGGCAAGGCCCCGTGCCTTGCGATCCCGACCCGGCGTCCCGTCACTGGCCGCTTCCACGGCCTGCTCGATCAACTCCTCCTGCTCCGGGCTAACGACGAAGGACATGACCCGCGGCAGGACCTTCTCTTCCTCTTCCGCCTGGTCGTCGAGCAACGCGGCGATTTCGTCGGCGGGGAACTCGAGTAGCGCGTGCAGGTCCTCGAGCTGCTTGTCCGTCTCAGGGAGGAGCCCCGCGAGGTCACCGATACTCATCTCACCGAGAAGCTCGTGGATCAACTGTGCCCGGCGCATCGGCTGGTCTTGCCCCTCGAGGCGGTTCAAAGTGGCGAGCAGGAGCTTCGCTTCCCGGTCGCTGACGTCCCACACGTCGCAGCGGGCTTCCCGGTGACCGAGGTCTCGGAGGATCTCGACCCGGTGGTGACCGTCGAGGATCTCGTACTTGCCGGGCTCGCTGGGATGAGGGCGCACCACGATGAATGGATACCGGCCCGTCCGCTGGATGTGGACGCGGAGCTTCTCCCGGAGATCGTCCGACATGACATTGGCGTTCATCGGATGGGGCAGAAGGTCGGCAAGCGGAACCATCCTCGCGCCGATTCGGGTCCCCGTGGATCTCGTCTCACTCATCGTGCATCCCTCCCCTCGGCTTGACCGCCGCTCAATCGGATCGGATACTCGTTGCTATGACACCCAAGCCCGACGACCCGCCGTTCACTACCATCGTCCGGGATGGTCTTGGCAAAGACGGTCTCTGGTGCATCCGGGCGACTCTCCGCTTCCGGGACGAGACCCCCTCCGTTGGGACTCAGCTCTTCGGTGAGGCACGACGGGCGATCTTCAGGGAGATCGACGATGCCGCCAGGCGAGGCCGCGAGTTCGGAGTCGACCTCTGCCGGGTCCATCTCGACACCGGTCACGAGGTGATCGAGTACTCGCTCGGTGGCGATCCCGCCTTTGGGCAGCAGGGCTGACCGCAGTAGCGGCGCATCCGGATCCCACCCAACCACCAGGAACTCCCGGTTGTCCCGCTTCTTCTCCTCCGTGGCCACAGCGGGCAGATGCTGGTATCGGAGGGCGATCGCCCGGGTGGAACGACCGAAGCGGGACATCTTCGCTTCTATCTCCTCAATCTCGTTCACAGCATTCCCGTAGCTCAAAAGCCATACCGGTATGTGCTGGGCGCGTTCGAACAAGATGTCCAGCATCGAAGCTCCATCCCGTGCGGTGAAGGGACTCGTCGGTCTCGAGGAACCTTCCAGGATCTCGTCGATCACCTTATATTCACGCTCGTATGCCATGACTGAACAATACGGGGGGTCAAGGTACGCGACGTCAGCGTCAAGGCGCGGAAGCTCGTCAATAATGTTCGCTTTCACAATACGCGCATGTCCCTCGAAGACGCCGGCGTTGATCTGCCGCGCAAGCTCCCACAACTTCTCGGGCCTCGTGAGGCGCAAGCCATCCACGTAGTGGTACAGGCACGATTCCGTGATGCTCTCGTACTCGCCCGTTGAGAGGCGGTGGATCGTTCCCGGCCGGACCTGAGACATCGGATGCGCGAGGAGCGCCACACGAATCGCGACGAGGCGGAACAACGCGCCCTTGGCCTCATCCGGCGTTTCTGCGGCCACAGCTAGGATCCGGTCGAGAAGACGCGCCTGTGCGCGCGTGAACGTGCTAGGGGCGTAACCCTGTTCGATCCGGCCAGGTGGACCCTCGGCAGGTGCCGCCACCCGCAGGATGTCCTCGTGCGTCAGGCGCACCCGACTGTTTTCGATCAGCGCCTTCCCCACAGCGATCGAACGCTCGGCAATGTCGGTCGCCACTACGCGGAAGCCCTGCGCCTTGGCGTAGAGCGAGACGGAACCGCCGCCGAGGAACCCGTCCAGGAACGTCATCCGTGGCCAGTGCCGCCTTGGCAGGATTCGATCCACCTCGCGGAATATGAGCCCACAAAGCCTCCGCTTTCCGCCCAGGTATGGTGGCAACGCCGACCAAATCGCGAGCTTGCGCGTCCTCGTGCGTCTCAGCATCTTTCCAACCTTTCTGCGAGCAAAGGGCTTGATGTTGTTCCGCAACAGCGGACTCCTTGCAATGCGCCGGGCATGGTGCCCAGCGGACGAAGGAGACGACGATGAAGACCCAGACCCAGATTCGGAACGAGGCGAGGGATCGCGCCCTCGCGAAGGCCCATCGGGCGGCCGTGCTCCTTTCGAAGGCCCAGGACCTGATGGTCGAGGCCGCGCAGCTGACGACGGGCGGAATCATCGGCCACGAGGACTACCGCCACTGGGCGCACCAGATCGGCGAGCTCCTCTCCTGCGATAACGGCGAGGCCGGTATCGGGCCGGCGATTCAGAACCTGACCCGGACGGGTCGGTAACCAGGAGGTAGAGAGATGAAGAAGACCGACGAGCAGAGGGAGGCCGAGTTCCGGGCTCAGTTCGGCGAGAAGGCCGTCGTGGTCACGCGCCACAAAGTCTTCGAGACCGCCATCGCGGCGGGCGTGAATCGCCTGGACGATCCGCGAATCGCGATCTTGAACGAGGCGGCGGACGCCTTCGAGAAGTACGACCACCAGCTTCGGTGGCTCACGGAAAAGCTGAACGACGAGGTCCGGAAGCTGAGCGCCCACGGAACCGACGCGATTCACACGACGGTCCTGAGCACGAGCCTGATCGACGACGTGAAGCAGGCAGCGACCGAGTTCGAGACCGCGAAGCACCTGATCAGCCGCTGTGGAATCTTCAAGACCCCGAACGCCGAAGGGTACGACGCGATCGACGACCTGGCTTTCGCGATCACCCATTAGAGGGATACGACGATGGACGTCACATACTCGCAGACGATCGGCCACGAGAAGCTGGCCGCCAGCATCATGAAACTCCCGGACGGGAGGCACGCCGCAGAGATCACCAGCACCACCGATGAAACGGGCGAGGCGGTCCTCTGGTCGTGCATCTACGCCACCGACTCGATCGCCACCATCACCGGATCGCTCGTCCGGCAATGGGATTACTTCGTGGCCTGCCGCAACGGGCGCGGGCCGGATACCCGACCGAGAGACTGACCAACCGCGGCCACGGGCCGTAGAAGGAGTGCGAGAGCCATGAGCAAGAGTGCCGAAAGGAAGACCCAGAAGAAGCAGGCTGCCGATCAGGCCGATGAGGCGACGGTGGCGCAGAAGAAGACGAAGGGGAACAAGACCACCACCCCGAGAGCCGCCCAGAAGACGGCTGAGCCGCCGAAGCCGGAGCCGCCGACCACCGCGACCCCGGACGACAGCCCCGCGATCGTGGTCTTCGCGTTCAGAATGACCAGGGCCGAGCGGGACGAGCTCCACGCGGCGACCGGGTCCGCGAAGGCCTCTCGCTTCGTGAAGGCGATCGCTCTCGCTGGAGCACGTGGCGACATGAAGGCCATCCAGGAAGTCGTGGACGAGATCCACGCACCCCGCCAGTAGCCCACGCACCCCGCGGGAGAGCGGCCCAGGGTGACGGCCCGGGGTCGTCTCTCTTGCCCAGCCTACTTCACCGCAGGCCCCCCAATGCAAGGTCGCCAGGCATGTCTGCGCAGCGGACCGCGGCCAGGATTCCGCGGCACGGGAGTTTCCGCCAAAGTTCCCGCCCCTTAAGAGAATAGGTTTGGCGGCAGAAACAACAGAAAGAGTGGAAGAGGAAGCCCTTCCGCCTCGTTCCCGCCGACCCGACCCACTGCCGGGGAGTGTCATGAAGACACACTCCCCCAGGCAGTTGGGTCCTCGGGCTGAAAGAATTCCCCGCCAGCTTCCGCCAAGATCCGGCCAGGTTTTCCGCCAAGCGTGGGTCTGTAAGAGCCCCGCCGGGGTCTCTCGATTCTCTCGGAGCGCTTCAGATCCGTCAGTGCCCGCTCCAAGGTCCGCACCGGGTGTCCGGCGGCCTCGCCGTCGCGGAGCAGTTCTGCGCGACACGCAAGTCCCTGTCGAACGATATAGTCGTACACCCACAGCTGGGCCTTCATGGATTCGGACAGAGCTTCGTCGGGCGCGCCCAGCCCAGACAGAGTGATCGCCCCCTCCTCTCCATCCTCTTCGTACCCGATCCGGAGCGACAGGAGCTTGCTCTCCCTCCGCTTCGCCTGGAGGAGGTCAGCAGAATCGTTGTCGTTTCGGATCATTGCCCAGACAGTCGTGGCCTGGGTTGCTTTCACACCAGAGCCGCGAACAATGAGGTCGAGGAGCTCCGAGGGCCCCGGTCTGCCCAGTCGACCCCACTTCGGCCTGTGATCGATCCCCAGAAACGCCGCGCCATAGTTGTCGCGAAGTCGAAACAGGGCCCGGAAGATCGTGGCCATGAGCAGTGGGTCGTTCTCATCCCCGATGCCCTGCAGCAGGTGTGTCAGACTATCGCCGACGATGAGCCCGGGTTTGAAGTCGGCGACTTCCATTTCCACCTTGGCGATCCCTTCCGGAGTTCCCAGGTGGAATCCCCCCATGGAGAAGAGACGAAGATTGGGATTGTGACCTCCGAGTCGGATCATCAGGCGGGAGGAGGCCCTTCGGCCCATCTCTTCGTCGACCACGAGGACCCGGATTGCCTTCGTAGGTTTGAGCCCGCAGCACTGTCGCTTCGTAGTCAGGGACTGCACGAGGTCATAAACGAACGTGGTCTTTCCCGAGTAAGGACCACCGGCCAGGAGAGCAATGTCGTCCTCTGTGAGCCATCCTGGAATGAGCCACGGAATTGCTGGCAATCCGTCGCGAGCGATAGCCTCGAGATCCAGAGGTGACGGTCGCGAGACCTGGATCCGATTCATCTCCCGGGCGGACGCACGCGAAACGAGACGGCTTTCGATCTCCGCTGGAACCTCTGGCTCCGTGTGAGCGTGGAGTGTCAGGACCGCTTCGTGCGTCTCCCGTTCGAATCGCGCGTTGTTGTTCAGGCGGACAACATCGGCGACAAGGTTGCGCATGCCCTTCTCGGTGAGGAATGCGGCCGCGTCCTCGAGACGCCGCAGCTCATCTCCCCATCCTGTGGCTGGTCGATCCGCCGAGCGTTCCGCTTCCAGTTGGGCCGCGACAGCGGTGCTCGTCAAGGGCTCGGTCTGGAGGATTGCCCTGTAGATTCGCCGTGTGGGCCAGTCCTCGATGACTTGGGGATCCAGGACTTGTCGTACTACTCCCTGGAGATCGGGGGTTGCAAGCAGCGAGCCGACAAGTTCGCGCGAACGGCTCCTTGCCCGATCCTGCCACTGCCTCACGCTCTGGAGCACTTCAGCGAGAGGTTTACCGTTATCTCGCGACGAGTCAGGGGGTGCTTTCATTCGCACGCCTCGTCGAAGAATCCACCGGCTACCGTGAGATCGGTTGGGAGGCCGTGCTTGACCGCGATGCGTTGAATGCGGCCGTCTCCGAGCCGACGGATCTCCTCAAGAAGTTCTAGGACCGGCACCTTCATTTCGCAGTCGGTACGGCCGATCTCTGGCCTGGGTCCGTTCTCCGCTCCCAGGCGTACGAAGCGGACAACGTCAGGACGGGGCTCAAACACCGGCTGACCATCCTTAACATGGAGGTCGCGGATCTCGCCAAAGTTGAGGGCCTGCAAGAGAAGCACGAGCCGTTGTTGGGTTGGCGACAGAGACTTCCACCTGACTTCGCGCACGCATGAACCTCAGGCAGCCCCGCCTGGACGGACTGCCTTAGCGGTGGATCCCAACAGTGGAATGAAATCTGACGGGCGTAGAAGCTGTTGATCCGAGGTCATGATCACGGTCCTTTCTGCCGTATCCATCATTCCAGTTGTTATGGATACGCTGCAAGCAAGAAGTGCTTGCCCGCCCTAGATGGACGCGTATAGGATCGTGTCCATCAGTCTACTTATTGGAGGACACATGGCCGAGATCTCGACCGACGAAGAAGCACGGCGGTGGCTGGAGGAGCGACTCGGACGAGACGTTCCTGAGGCGACCTGGCGGCAACTTTGCGATGAGGGGTATGTGGCTGCGGCCCTTGACAAGACGGATGCCTTCGAACTGAAGGACCTCCTTGACGTCGCTCGATTCCGACTTTTCAGCATCCCGGGAAGAAAAGGACGACTACGGAAACCCCGAGAGCGTGAGGTTGCTCAACGGAACGTCACACACGCAGAGTCACAAAGGACCGCAGCCTTCACCTTCTACCTCTCACGAATCGCGAAGAACCGGATCGAGGTGCGGCGCATGCGAAACCGACTGTTCGGTGGACGAACACTGAACCCTGAAGAGGCCGACCAGCTCACGAGGTCTGAAGCCGTCCGCCTGCTCCCACATGATTTCTTCCTATCTCACGGCATCCCCGTCGTCGGTCATCGATCTTGGTTCTGTAACAAGGGAAACAAGAAACCTGCTTCGCGTATGTCTGCCCAAATGGGGATCTGGATTGAATGGGAAGGTGGACATCATCGTGTCGAGAGCGGCCTGAAGTACCAGACCGATGCTCTTGCGCAAGGAAACGAGCTTCGGATCGGAGGGAGGACTCTGCAGGTAGCTCGCGGTTCCGTTCTCGACGAGATCGCAGGTGTGGCGAAGGTTCTTGCTAGATCATACGACTGGTCCGGCGATGACGCGCTCCGAGTCACGGTGACTGGTGGTTCTCCAATTCCCGCACCGATGACGGTGGAGCAGATCGGAGACTGGCGACCCGATCATACCCACTTCTCTCTGAGGTTCACCATTGAGCCATGGGTATCTCCGAATACGGTGCTACGGATCTATCGAGAGATGCAGCAGAGGATTATCGGGCAGCAGAGCCGTCCCCTTGGTGACCGAAATCTCCGACTGTTCGACTTCGTGTCGGCCCGGGTGGATCAGGCTGTAGCTGCACCCTCATGGCGACAACTCATGAAAGAGTGGAACCAGAAGCTCCGCCACAAGCAGGAATGGCAGTACCAGGATGTCCGGGTATTTTCGCGCGATTATTGGAGAACTGGAGAGAAGCTAGTGTTCCCAAGCTACGGTCAGATCTTCACCTACCCAGAAGCCGAACAACTGGATTCGCCATGAGAAGGAAGTGGAGGTCGGGGGTGGGCGGCACAGTCCGTGGCTCGCAGTCCTACTTCGAGTCTGGACGAGCCAGGTTCGATCCAAAGCTCCGCCACGCTCGCACTTGTCTTGCCCAGGACGTTTCCGCCGTGGTCTCCCGCAGCCCTCGTTCAGTCACTACATCCCGGCCCGACGTTGGGGGCAAGAACAGGATCTCCTCTTGGATCTCCGGCGACAGATTCAGCAGATCCATGATCTGGGAAATCCTCGCCCGGCTCACGCCCCCGAGCCTCGCCAGATCTGCGTAGTCGCGCACCGCGCCCTGCCGAATCAGATGGTCGAAGTGGATGGCCAACGCCATCAGGCGGGCGATCCGCGGGATGCGCCCAGGTTCGACTGGCTTGGTGGTCGGGTTGGCCCCTGTGCGCAGTCGTCGGCATCCCCGATCCCCATTCCGGAAGTGGACCTTGAACTCCACCGTCGCGCCGCACGACGCGCCCGTGGTCGCTCCCTGGGCCGCCTGTCGCGCCACTACGCCACCTCCTGGGCCAATGCCTTGATCCCGCCGGGGCGGAACGTGACCGCGACCGTTTCTCGCTCGCCGTCGTAGGCCACCCGTTCCACCAGCAGGTGAACGACGCGGGCTTGCTCCCGTGGGGAGAGGGATTCCCAGATCGGATCAAAGGTCTTCAATGCCGTCGCTAGGTCGCTCTCGTCGATTTGCTCTCGCTCCAGGGAAGTCTCCTGGGCGTGGATCTCCGCGAGGCGCTGCTCAGCGATCGTGGTCTGCTGCTGCAGGTCGGCCAAACGGGACACGGCCGTCGACTTCCTGCCTCCCTCACTGACGATCCGCTTCACCTCGGCGGCGCACCGCTTCAGGTCGCGTTCCACGTCCCGCCGCTCGTCAGCGAGACGATCGGCCCGTTCCTGGACGTCCGCCCGTGCCTTCCGTACAACCTCTGCCAGGAGCGTTGGATCCGCCCCGATCGACCGGATGCGGTCGACCACGAACCGCTCGATCTCCCCGGCCGGGAGCGACTTCGTTGGGCAGGCGTCCCATCCCTGTTTCTGGGCGGTCCCGCAGACGTAGTAACGGTACCGACGCTCGCCCCTTTGCGAATAGGCGTGGCTCATCGTGCAACCACACGGCTGGCACCAGAGAAGCCCTCGTAGCAGGGCCCCGTACTTGTTGCGGGTCTCCCGTCCGCCAGCCCGTCCGTTCCGCTTGAGGAGCCGCTGAACCTGCTGCCAGACCACCTCGTCGACGATTGCCGTGTGTTCACCCGGGTAGACCGACCCGTCGTAATCGACTTTCCCGATGTAGGTCATGCGGGTGAGCAGATAGAACAACCCGTTCTTGTCGAATGGACTGCCTCCACGGGCCCGACCGTCCTTCGTCACCCACCGCTTCGTCGTCCAGCGCCGCCGGTTCACCTCCCGGACCGTTTCGATCAGGGATCCCTTCTCGACGTAGAGATCGAAGATCGCCCGGACCCGCTCGGCCTCGGCCTCGTTCACGAGGAGCCGGCCACCCTTCGGGTCCACGTCGTAGCCCAGGACCAGCATCCCGCCGACCCACTTGCCCTTCCTCCGAGCGGCGGACATCTTGTCCCGCGTCCTCTCGGCGATGATCTCCCGCTCGAACTGGGCGAAGGAGAGCAGGATATTCAGCGTCAGCCTGCCCATAGACGAGGTCGTGTTGAACTGCTGGGTGACGGACACGAACGAGACCTTGTGCTCGTCCAGGACCGACATCATTCGGGCGAAATCGAGCAGGGACCGGCTCAGGCGATCGACCTTGTAAACGACTACGCAGTCGATCCGACCTGCCTCGATGTCGGTCAGGAGCCGCTTCAGAGCTGGGCGGTCCATGTTGCCGCCTGTGAACCCGCCGTCGTCGTAGCGATCTGGGAGGCAAAACCACCCCTCGTGCTTCTGGCTGGCGATGTACGCCTCGGCCGCCTCCCGCTGGGCGTCCAGCGAGTTGAACTCCTGTTCCAACCCCTCCTCTGTGGACTTGCGGGTGTAGACAGCGCAGCGGATGTGCGTGGGGTCGGCGGGATTCGCTTGGTCGGCCTGAGGTCGAGGACGGCGTCTCATCGCTTCGATCCTCCGATGGCGTCGCGGAAGAAGTGGTAGCCATTCCAATGCGTGCCCGTGACCGCACGGGCGACCGCCGTTAGCGATCGGTAGAGGATGCCCGCGTACTCGAAGCCGTCGTCGAGCACGGTCACCGAGATGGTGCGGCCACGGTACTCGCGCCTGAGGACCGTGCCCGGCATGGGAAGACGTCGGTCGTGCGTCGGCGACATGCGCCCCCTCACGGTCCGTCCCATCGCGGGGACTGCGGTGCCACCCCTCGGGGCCAGCATCCGCAGGTCGGCCTCATTGGCCAACTCCTCCGCACGGCGCAGGGCGCGCTCTGACAGCCCACCCTCCTCGTTCGCCTGCAGCCGCCATGCGATCCGTTTCCGCAGGAAATCCTTGTGACGCGATCGGCATTCCTCCCCAAAGACCTCCTGGTACTTCTCTCGAAGCTCGGCAACGGTCATGGCCCGTAGCGCTTCGATCTGCGATGGGATGCTCGCTTTCATTCCTGGACCTCCGTCGGGATCGGCTCCCCAGCCGTCAACCCCTCCACACACGAGGGTCTCGGTGCGCCAGAACAGTCCAGGGGATTCTCGGTGAACGGAGGCGGATCGGGATCAGCCGCAAGCTGCGTGGCGGATCGCCGCAGGCGCAGGTAGCCCGCAGCCAGGATCGCCGTCACCTCGCCGAGCCGTTCCTCGGGTTTCATCTCCTCGGGGTCGTCCAGGAAGTCCATGCTTCCTCCCGCGTGGACCCGGGGTCAGAGCGTGGTGCTCGTGGGCGTTGCATCCCGGCAGGTGGGAACGAAAAGAGCGTCATGGTCTGCTGCCGGAGCAACACCCACAACGCCTTCCGCTTTGCGGCCGGGCCGCTGTCTGGTGATATATCGTCGCGCGGTGCGTTCACCGCGATGAGTCAGTTTCTACGCTACGTGCGGTTCCCAGTCAAGGACGACCTGTTCCATCCGGCATGACTTCCGTCAGTCGGTCGTTCGACCTCCTTTATCGTCTTTCTGCCCCACCTATGGAGGGGACAGGACCTTGAATGAGGGCTCCTCGGTCCATCGAGCGATGTCGTTGATGTGGACTCCATTAACATTACTGAAGTCCCCTCCAGCGATAAGATCCCCTCCCCAAGCTGCCAACATAGAAACACTACCGTAGTCTTCGAACCCCGTACCCAGTGGGCTCCATGAGCCGCCATCCCACCGGGCAATGCTGTTCATCGTAATTCCCCCCCCGGCCGTCTGAAAGAACCCACCGGCGATAAGATGCTCATCCAACACCGCCAGAGCATTTACGTTGCCTTCGATGCCGGATCCAACCGGACTCCAGGCTTGACCATCCCATATGGCGATTCCCCGCACATACTGGTCCCCGAGCTTGAGGGGGTCTCCACCCCCCGCCACGAGCCTGTCACCGAAGACCTGCAAACAAGAAACACCTCCGTACGAAGAATGTGAACCCATGTTGGACCATGTCGAACCATTCCACCGGGCAACAGCGACGCTCGGCTCGCCTTCCCATCTGAACTGGCCTCCGGCCACGAGCGAGCTGTCATAGACAGCGAGAGCCAGGGGCCCTACCAAATTCCAGGCTGGCAAACCTGGGCCTAGGGGCATCCAGGAGTTCCCATCCCAGCGAGCCACATTATTGACAGCAACCCCGTCGGCTTCCCCAATGAAACCGGCAACAATGAGATCCCCACGGTACACGACCATTGCTTTAACGAAGCCATCAACTCCAGCGCCGAGCGCCTCCCAGGAAGATCCATTCCAAAGGGCAATATTGTTAACATCAACGTCTCCAGCCTTATTGAACAACCCTCCCGCGACGAGTCCGTCTTTGTAGACTATGAGCGAGTGCACTCCGTGGTTGCCGCTAATCCCGCCACCCAGGGTAAGCCACCTCTGGCCATCCCATCGGGCGACGCTTCCTTCGAAGTCGCCTCCTGCCACGATGGTGCCCTGGTACTCCGCGAGTGCATAGGACTGTCCTAGATACCCCATGGGGCACCAATGTGGACCCGCCGGGGCTGCCAGACCTTCAACCTCGTTCGAGGGCTCTGACCAGTTCCCTACGTCGTCGCTCACGGCGATGCGGAACCGGTATCGGACGCACGGAGCTACCCAAGGGACCCTGACAGAATCCAATTGGCCGGCAGGACTTGGGTCGCGGTAGAGATTGAGTCTGCCCATTTGGTCCCACTCCTCTCCCACGCGATCGGTCCAACGTATGTCGTATTGGGATGCCTTGCCCTGCGTGCCATCGTCCCCGACGGCGGTCCATGTGAGTAGGATGCCATCGTAGGAAGCGTAACCAATGGATAGGTCGGAGATGCTTGCCGGCGGGATCGAATCCCCAATTCCAAATGTCCTGCGGCTCGCCAAGTTCGACTCGCCCGACCAATTCAGGGCGTGATCCGCGGCCTTGATGCGAAAGTAGTAGGTCGTGCTCGAAGATAATCCAAGCACTGTCATGGTATCCCGCTCACCTGCTAGCCGCGGCCCAGGCTCACCGGTTGCCTGGACCATCTCTTCCCATCGGGCAAAAGGCATCGAGGAATATCGGAGATCATACTGTGCGGCGGTGCCGATCGTGCTATCGTCTCCCACTGCCGTCCAAGCCAGTCGTACGCTCTGCGATGTCCGACGCCCTCCTGCTAGGTCCTTGATTGCTGCCGGTGGGATCTTGTCAATTTCCTCGGGCTTGGAGCTATCACGCCCGCACCCGGTGAGGGTCCCGAACAAACCGAGAGAAAAGAAAGAGTACATGAGAAAGATCAGCCGGTACATCTGTTGCTCTCCCTGTAAATTCTCGCAGATGGGACCCCTGTTCATCAGAATCATTCCCTGTACCTTCCAATAACTTCATTCGCCGATTGAACCGCCTGCAGTGCGCTGCGCTCGCAGAGCCAGAGCTTGGCGCACCCGATGATAAGCCATCAGCATTCGGAATGCCAGGGGCCACTCGTTTGGTCGGTAGTCTCTTCGTGTCCGAGTGGATGGCGGCTCAGAGAGGGCCACTTCTGTCGGGATAGGGGCTGGCAGGTCATCGGTAGACGGGACCCTTGGCTGTGTCCGGCGTTTCCGCCTTCGTGCTCACGTCAGCTGCGCTGCACCTCAGGTCCTTCGTGTCACAGCAGCCTTTCGATCCGCGGATCTTGGGCCACCTTCCGATTCCAGCGGAAGCTGAACCGCCTTTCGTTCCTGAATCCTAGATCCAGCACCGCTTTCCGTGGGACTCGGACAACGGCCAACAACTCCAGGTCCGGTGTGAGGAAGACGGCCACGAGAAAGTGGAAGGTGAGCTCATCGCTCCGGAAATCGAAGGACGTCGAGGTTCTGAGATCCCGCACGAGACGTGACTTCACCTGGTGGGAGCGGCCCTTGGCATCCCAGGCATCGACCCCTTTCTCCACGGGGTTATCGGCTAAGCGAAGCCGGAGCAGACGGGCGACCAGCCATTCGGCATAGTCGGCCTGAAGACTTCGCTCAGTCCGGAGGATTCCAAGCTTGCGCAGCCCGGCTCTCGTCGCGGTGTACGCGTCGATTAGAGAAGTAGCGAGGTCGAGCGCCTCCCGGTCCTTCTTCAATCGAAGCCTCAAGGTACCAGAGGATCGGCTGGCTCGTGTCATGTCCGGGTCTTCACGGTCGTCACCCCCCGCGTCGCATAATTGCAGATGTGCCCACACCCAGCCTCAGATTCCACTGGCTGGGAGCTTACGCCTGTCCGGGGAGTTCGGAAACGGTTCACTCCGAGGTCCGGATTGGACGGGGTCGTTCATCGCTGACTTAGAGGCGCACCAAGGTGGACGGGGCCGTGACAGACCGGACCGTCAGGTGCACGGGGGAGTTATGTGTTCTCATCGAAGCAACCAGGTCTGAACGAACAGGAAGAGCGTGCGATTGTAAATGTGGTGAACGTTGCCGTTGGACGACGCATTCAGATTACGAAGACCCAGGGTGTAGCCGCACTGAACCGAGAGCTGTTGACTCACAGCTGGGAAATCAAGGCCAGCTGCAAATGTAAGCCCGAAATCTGTAGATGGATATAAGCCGTGAACCGTTTCGGAATCCGAGATCTCGTGACCGCCTCCCTTCAGAACGGAGGACTGCCGGTTCAGAACCAGGTACGAGAATTCGGGCCCCGCGGAGAGAGTCGGGCGCACCGGGCCGGACCCGAGACGAACACCGATGAGAATCGGTAGGCTCAGGTAGTAGAGATTGGAGAGCAACTTGAGCCTGCCGGATATCGGCGTCCAGGGGTCCTCGATGGTGCTGAAGGTAGTCTGGTATTCGACCTTCTCCCCCTTGAGGTTGAAGATGAGCCCAGACTGAAGGTAAAGAGGACCCCGCACGGGAACTTGAGCGGCAACTCCAAGCTGATAGGCAAAGCGAGACTTGTAGTAGTTCAGAGGCAGCGGAAGGTGCTCGGGATTCGGGAATGCGAAGTGGGCCATGTTCAGGCCGACCTGAGCGCCGAACCTCGGGGACAAGAACTCTGAAGCCGAAGAGGACGTTGCAGTGGCAAGGAGCGCCAGGAGGAGGCTGGGAATGAGAGGCCGCCATCGCATCAGAACCTCCTTCGGCCACGCTTGAGGAAACAGAGACACATAACGTCGCAATGACCTGCAGCGGCAAGGCGGCGCGGCTTTGGCCGCTCCGGACGTCGGTGCTCCTCAGAGGTCGGTGCCAAAGCCGTTACGCCCGCCACTGGCAGTTTCATGGCTCGATCCGCTCTGGCTCATCTTGATCAGCCATACCCGGCAAGATGCTCGCGAGCTCGCCTTCCACGTCGAGTCCATGGGCCGCAGCGAGACGAGCGATGTGAATGCCAAAGACTCCCCGCATTTCGCCCAGGGCCCCGTTGAACTCCCAGCTTGCCCAATGACCTCGCTGCGCGCCAAAGACAATGATATCCGATCGAGCACCAACGGTATTCATGAACTTGCGACAAGCCACCCGCAACGCGCGCAGGGAATCAGCGAGCTCCGAGTCTCCATCCAGCGACTGCAGCTCCGTGGTGAGAAACCGGCGAATCTCAAGGACCGATCGGACGCAGTGATCCGGCACCTCCATCTCGGACGGCACGAAAAGAACGCGGCGCTCTTCGAGGAAGGCGACTACTCGCCGTGCAATCTGGATGTGCGGCTCCGGAGGGTTCCACGACACCCCGAACACCGGCGAGCTCAGTCCAGTGAGACGTGCCAGGATTTCTTTGAAGCGCACCGGCTCATCCTCCTATCTGCATAACTCTCGCGATCAGAAGCGACGGCTTGCGGACCGACTTCGGCCCACACCGATCTCTGGGCCTTCTCGGCGCGTTCTGCGAAGGGGGGGCCGCGGACGCCGACTGCTCTACCGCGCTGTCAGATCGAGCTTTCATCGGACGTATTCCGAGTGGGACGACACCGCGTGATGTACTGCACGCGAGCTGCCAGGGCGTCAAGTTCCGATAGCCAAGCCGCAAGCTCGCAATACTGCACGCTCATCCGACCAAGTGAGAGGCCTGTCGATTCGGGTCTTGGACCGAACGCTTGGGCGGCCCCGAGATCTCCACTTAGGATTCGTTCATCAAGATGTTGCTGTGTGTTGCGGAGACGGGCGATGCGACTCGCCGTGCGCCGAGAGAGAATTCCAGATCGCGCGGACCGAGGCACAAGGGGTGTACCGTCCGGCATTCGCAGCCCGGCCCTTGAGAGTACTGTCGCAAAACGGATAGCACGATGGCATTCGGTGAGGCACGTCTCCAGAGCGCTTATGCCATCACACCATCCGTTGAAGCTACGATCTCTCGCAAGTGCTGTGAGGCCGCTCTTGGCGAGGCGGTAGGTGAGGACTGCGAACTCAACCGCGCGAATGAACGTTGCAGCAAGCTGAAGGTGTGCCAATGAATCGGGTCGTTCCTTCAGGAGGGTCATGCGAGCCATCAGGTGGGTAGAGCTCCGACTCCTTTGAGGGAGAGCAGGCATCTTGAGAGTCGCAAGGTACCTCGCGGTCACAAACTTGTGACCTTGTCGCGAGGTCTAACGTTGAATAGCTCGCCTGGGTGGTGTGGACATGCCTGTCCGGGGTAGTGGCCGGGACACTGTGCTCCGGGCTTGGTGGCGCCCGCGGTGCTGCCGTCACAAAACCAAAGGCGGTTGCTTGCCTGCGTCCGCATCTCATCATCTCCTTCGTCAGAGCACCATTCCGATGGCACAGCAACGTCGATTCGGATGCGCGGGACGATCGTAGCTCTGGGAGATGGGCATGTCCAGGCTGGATCTCCGTCGTCGTCGTCGTGGCACACTTTCGCGGACTACGAAGACATGCCGATCGCGACGCCGGAGCAAGCTTGGACAACGTCGTCAGTCCCCGATCCCCTGCATTCCACTCGCCCAGGACGCGACAAGCGCGATCAGGACGGCATCCATTACGATCCCGACCGCGAGCACCGGCCGCTCGAAGCTGTGATTCGGCACGCGAATAATCCGGATCATTGAGATTCGGATCCGTTGTGTATCGGGATCCCCGAATGCGATGTCCCAGGAGGTGTTTGCGTAAGGACCGAGAATGAGGGTCGAGTCGGATTCGCAATCAAGCTTCCGGAAGTAGCCCTTCACATGACGCCCGTCCTTCAGGGTTAGATCGATCCGTTCGCCAACACGGATTCCCGCATTGTCGCAGCGCGGTAGTGGACCCTCCTGAAGGCGATGGTCGGCAATGAACTTCCCGGCCGCGTAGAGGGTCATGGTTGCGCACCCGCCGCATAGAAGCGCGGAGGCGATCGCCGCAACCAGGCATATCTCGATGTTTCCCGGGCAGATTCGCATCGCCGAGATCCTGGCTCGATCAGTCACGCCTGCTCGTCTTCCTCCCCCCATCACCGGAAGCTCGACTTGATCCTCCCCCACGTCGTCGCCTTCGTCGGTGTTGGCTGGCAGGGATTCGGTGTGCAGGTCAGCGTACAGTCCTTCTCGCCTCCCACGCTCCGCTCCCAGTCGCCTGATCGTCTTCGCTTGCCGACCACGTGCCATGAACGACACTGTCGTCAACTGCGCCAACCAGCTCCAAG
>Ga0209777_10001923_pt1 | contig 28539 bp, 20 predicted proteins | sample FrelakmetHBP12HB_FD_187147 | JGI IMG/M metagenome (GOLD analysis project Ga0209777, IMG submission 187147) | Freshwater lake sediment microbial communities from the University of Notre Dame, USA, for methane emissions studies -HBP12 HB (SPAdes)... | ecosystem: Environmental > Aquatic >...
AAACATCGCCTCCTGCCTGGTAGGCGTGCCCATTTTTCAATAGGCCTGTGATTACCTCGATTATCTTGGGTATTTCTTCAGTGGCTTTTGGATATTTGTCGGCCCGTTTTATATTCAGGGCGTCCATGTCGGTAAAGTACTGGTCAATGAATCTCTGTGCCAGCTCTTTTGAAGAGATACCGGACTCATTGGAGCGGGCTATGATTTTATCATCGATGTCGGTGAAATTCTGTACGTATTTCACTTTATAGCCACGGAATTCGAGGTAACGTCTAATGGTGTCGAAGACTATATAGCTCATGGCATGGCCAAGGTGGCTGGGAGCATAAGGCGTGACCCCGCAGACGTACATTTTCACTGTATCCTCTTGGGGTATGAAATCTTCTTTTCGACTGGAGAGGGTGTTATATATCTTCATCAGGCTTTTTCCAAAAGAGCCACAGCGTAGGCAGCGATGCCCTCCTGCCGCCCTGTAAAGCCCAAGCCTTCGTTAGTGGTAGCTTTTATGCCAACCTCGCTTTCGTTAATAGACAAGGCTCGACTTATGTTCTGCTTCATCTGGGTGATAAAGGGTCGGAGAAGCGGGCGCTCGGCAATTATTGTAGCATCGATGTTACCTATACGCCAGCCCTGCCTCTTTAGCAAACCGCCAACACGGTTTAGTAAGGTGATGCTGGAAATGTCCTTGAAGCTGGGATCGTTGGGAGGGAAGTGGTTTCCTATATCTCCCAGGGCCGCGGCACCAAGCAGCGCATCCATTATGGCGTGCACTACAACGTCGGCGTCGCTCCAGCCTTTAAGCCCTTTCTCAAAGGGTATTTCAACACCGCCGAGGATGAGTGAACGATCGGTGGTTAGCCGATGTGCATCGTAGCCGATACCGACGCGCATAAGGCCTCCGTGGTCGTGGGCTGTCTTGGCCCTTGTTTTTGCAGAAGAACCTCGGCCACTGCTAGGTCCTCAGGTGTGGTCACTTTGATGTTATGGTATGACCCCATGTAGACTTCGACCCTGTGACCTAGCTTTTCCACCAGCGCGGCGTCGTCGGTTACTTCCTCATCTACCTGGCGGTAAGCTTCTGCTATAAGGTCGTAGCGAAAGACCTGAGGCGTCTGTGCGGCCCATAGGCATTGGCGAGCAGGTGTCTGTTGCACGAAGCCGCGGCGAGAGACGATCTTGATAGTATCTTTAACTGGCACTCCAGCAATTGCAGCCCCACTTTCTTGAGCTGCTATCAATCCTCGTTCGATCAAATCGGCACTGACACAAGGCCTAGCACCATCATGAATCACTACCCAATCGCAATCAACGAGCCGCCGCAGGCCTTCTTTGACCGAATCCTGACGCCTTGGCCCTCCTGAGCATACCGCAACCACTTTAGACCAGCCTCGTCCCTTCACCAGCGTACGTCCCTGCTCCAGGCTCTTTTTGGCTAGTACGATGACTATCTCATCGACTGAATGGCAATCTTGGAAGACAGTCGTTACCTTGGCCAGCAGGGGTTCTCCGTTTAATTGGGCGAAGACCTTGTCTATCCCACCCATTCGGGTACTGGTGCCAGCAGCGACGATTACAGCGCCGACCTTACCGTTTAGTTTTTTCATCGACCGGTTCTTTGGGTTGTGCGAAGATCATTCGACCAGCCGCAGTTTGTAATACCCTGGTAACAGCGATACTGATGTCAGTATTGAGATAGCGGCGTCCTCCTTCGACCACAACCATAGTGCCATCATCGAGAAAACCAATGCCTTGGCCTGGCTCCTTGCCTTCTTGGACAATGCGCAATGTCATGTCCTCTCCGGGCAGGATCAATGGTTTGACAGCATTAGCCAGTTCGTTGATGTTTAGCACCTTCACGCCTTGAAGAGTAGCTACTCTATTGAGATTGAAATCATTGCTGACAATAGGGCAGTGCAGTGTTTTGGCTAACCTTACTAGCTTGGAATCGACCTCATGGGTATCTTCAAAGTCAATGTCGGAGATCTGAACTGGGACATCGGATCCTTTCTGAAGCTGGGTCAACATCTCCAGGCCTCTCCGTCCTCGGTTGCGGCGCAGCGCATCAGAGGAATCGGCGATGTGACGCAACTCATCGAGGACAAACCTGGGGATAAGCAAGGTGCCGTGGATAAAGCCTGTCTGGATGATGTCGGCTATCCGCCCGTCGATGATAGCATTTGTATCTAGTATGAGGAGCTCATTTCTATTATCCCTCGGCGATGGCGAATTGGGGGCGGCGCTGAAGAAGAACCGCAAAACAGCAGGCCCCTGCAGTACCATGATGGGGATAAAGAGGAAGCACAGAAAGATGCCAAGAATAAGAGGTGAAAACTTGCCCCAGGGGTCGGAGAGCATAGACAAGGGCAGGGTTGCCAGGGCTGTGATAACCAAAGCACAAGCTAGCCCAATGGCTGCAGCCACAAGACTAGGAAATGGCAGCATCCGCGGCATCACCCAGATGCGCCTTCGAACCCACCGCCAGGGGCGGATAGTTAGAACCGGGGCGAGCAGGTAGCCAAAGACATAGCCACCGATAGCAAGAGTCAAAACCCAGGTCAGCTCAGTACTTGCGTCTGTCCTCCCACCGATGAACTTGCCTAGCTGCCACCCCCCGATGCCGATGATTATTGCGACAATGACTCGAAAAAGTACTCCCCGCATAAATACCACATCCCATCTTGCTTCGGCAATAATTGATAATATTTACTAAAAACATTGCCGTCTCCGGGGGATAAGGCTCCTAAAAATTATTAATCCTGTGAGATGTTAGCACAAAAAGCGAGATGTGTCAATTTCGGCGCAGTAGGCCAACTGCGACGATGATAGCTAGAATTAGAGCGATCAGACCGTATACATCGGCGAATATGTGTAAAAAGCCTTGGTGGGGCGTCTCGATAAGGCTCTCGATAAGGCTTCTAATAACATAGCTCACAACTACGCTTATACCGGCGATTATCTGCAAGCCTGGGCCACGTTTTCGGTTCACCGCCAAGCTTATTCCCTCACCGACAACGTAGCCGATGACTAAAGCTATGAAGAACAGGAAGAAGCCACCCAGGGGTATAAACGGCCAGATAGCACCCAATACCGCAGCGGTTGCTAAACCGGCGGCAATCGCCCTTATATAGAAAATGGTCGAGATTTCATAAACCGGCAGCTTTTTCAGTGCAGCACACTTTGGGCAGCGCGCCCCTACCGGGGTTTGAACCATGCACTTTGGGCAGATGGGCTGCTCGCATTTACCACACCTGAGGTCAGTCTCAATATCAGGGTGGCGGGCACATCTCATTCCTGATTTTCTCCTGGAGTCTCTCCCGAGCCGGTGAGAGCAAAGGTTAGTTCGCCTTCGGCAACTGTCTTTTCTTCTACGGTTGCCTTAGCCGTACCCTTGCCTATGGGGCCTCGCATCTTGGTGAGTTTTACTTCCAGGCGTAGGCAGTCCCCTGGAAGCACCGGCTTGCGAAAGCGGAATCCGTCAACCCCGGCGAAGAGGACGATCTTGCCCTTGTTCTCAGCAAGGCTCAATATCGCCACGGCACCGACTTGTGCCAAGGCTTCGATAATGAGCACCCCGGGGAAGATGGGATAGCCAGGGAAGTGGCCCTGGAAGAAGATCTCGCCGGCGGAAATATTCTTAATACCCACTGCCTCCTCGCCCGGCTTCAGGTCGATTATCTTATCTACCAGGAGGAAAGGCCAGCGGTGTGGGATTACCTGCTGGATTTCTCTGGAACCTAATATCATGGCATCACCATCCTTTTTTGCTTTGATAAGGAGATGAGCTGCTCCACAGACTCTCTGGGCAGGTCTATGCTGCCGATAGCGGCGCCAATGTATTCGTCCAGTCCGTGGTAATCACTACCCCCGCAAGCTATAAGGTCTAGCTTCTTGGCAAATCTCTTAAGTTGAGCGATCGTTTTAGAGTTATAGCCGTTGTAGTATATTTCGATGCCTACGATTCCCGCTTTCTTCAATTGGAGTAGAAAAGGCTCGAGCGGTTCGATATCTGCGGGGTGGGCGAGGACTGGCAAGCCGCCTGCATCAAGCACCACCTTAACGGCTTCAATCGGGGTCAGTTTTTTGCGTTCAACGTAGGCAGGCCCATTGCGCCCGATATACTTGGTGAAGGCTTCCCGAAGAGAAGATATGTATCCTTGCTCTAGCATTGCCTGAGCAATGTGAGGCCGTCCTATCGAGCCTCCCCCAGCCAATTCTTGCACTCTTCCCCAGTCTACATTGATGCCCATCTCTGCCAGCTTGGCTACCATATTTTTACCACGCTCATAGCGGGAATTACGCAGTTCCTCCAGGGTATGGTTGAGTCCTGGGTCGCGGTAATCTATGAAATAGCCCAGGATGTGGACCTCGCCCTTGGGAACATCGGTGTTTATCTCTACCCCGGGTATGACCATAAGCTGAGTGAAGCTTCTGGCTGCCTCGAGAGCAGGTAGTACACCTTCTACTGAGTCGTGATCAGTGATAGCAATAACATCGAGCTTAAGCTCAAGTGCTTTGTGTACCAACTCCTGAGGGGTTAACCTTCCATCGGAGGCGGTGGTGTGGAGGTGAAGGTCTGCCCTCATCTCTCTGTCAACTCCAGATCTAGCCGGCTGATGCTTGAGGCTCTGCCGCTATCCTCATCTACATCCACCAGAACAGAGTTGAAAATCGGATTTCCCTTGCCGACAGATAAGCGATGGGGCATTAAGGTGAGGAACCTTTCAATCACCGAATCTGTGTCGTCGCCGATAACAGAGTTGATAGGACCTACCATGCCGACGTCGCTGACAAAGGCCGTACCTCGTGGCAAAACTCGGGCATCAATGGTACCGACATGGGTATGGGTTCCCAGCACAGCGCTGACACGGCCATCGAGATACCATCCCAATGCTATCTTTTCTGCCGTTGCTTCTCCATGAAAGTCGACCAAGATGATAGGTGGTCTGGGATTGACCTCTTCAAGAAGGCGATCCATGGTTCGAAAAGGGCAATCGAAGTTTCCCACAAATACGCGTGCCAGCAGGCTTACTATCATTGCTTTATCTGTAATCATGTAGCCATGGCCGGGGACGCCCGGTGGCATATTCAGCGGGCGTAAGATGCGTGGCTCGCTCTCTATATATGGAACAATCTCCTTATGGTGCCAGATATGATTGCCTGATGTGATAACATCTACCCCGGATTGGAAAAGCTCCTGAGCAGTTTCCGGGGTAAGCCCAATGCCACCAGCGGCATTTTCACCATTGGCAACAATTAGGTCGATCTCATGCTTTTCACGCAACTCGGGCAGTAAAACCGATATAGCCTTCCTGCCAGGTTTTCCCACTACATCGCCAACCATTAATATTCGCAATAGCTTTCCCTTGGCTCGATTTGATTCTTACTTGGCATAATCTACTGCCCGCGTCTCTCGGATTACGGTAACCTTTATCTGCCCAGGGTACTCCAGGTTTTCCTCTATCTTCTTCACGATGTCTTTGGCTAACCTCGCTGCCGCCAGGTCGTCAATTTCCTGGGGCTTCACAAGTATGCGAACCTCACGTCCAGCCTGGATGGCGAACGATTTCTCTACACCAGGGAAACTCGAGGCCACATTCTCCAATGCCTCGAGCCTCTTTAAGTGTTGGTCTAGGGATTCTCTTCTTGCCCCCGGCCTCGAACTGGAGATAGCATCGGCAGCTGAGACGATGAAGCCATAGACGCTCATAGAGTCGGTTTCTCCGTGGTGCTCGCCGATAGCTCGAGATACCTCCATGGATTTGCCCAGCCGCTTTGTTAAGTCGGCGCCGATAGCGGCATGTGGCCCTTCTACCTCTTGATCTACCCCCTTGCCGATGTCATGCAATAAACCTGCTGTCTTAGCTATATTAACATTAGCACCCAGCTCAGCTGCAATCATTCCTGCCAGATATGATGCCTCGATGCTATGAATTAGCACATTCTGTCCGTAGCTGAAGCGGAACTTAAGGCGTCCCAGTAGCTTGATTAGCTCGGGATGGAGTCCGACGACCCCTGCCTTATATGCTGCTTGCTCCCCCTCTTTCTGGATAATAGCATCCACCTCCTCTTTAGCCTTAGCCACCACCTCCTCAATGCGAGCAGGATGGATGCGGCCATCGAGGATCAGATTCTGCAATGATAATCTGGCAATCTCGCGGCGAATCGGGTCGAAGCAGGATATTGTAACGGCCTCGGGCGTGTCGTCTACTATAAGGTCGACGCCGGTGGCGTTCTCCAAGGCCCTGATATTGCGACCCTCGCGACCGATGAGGCGTCCCTTCATATCATCTGAGGGCAAAGGGACCACCGAGACCGTAGTAGTAGAGACGACATCAGAGGCACATCTCTGGATGGCAAAGGCAACGATCTCGCGAGCTTTTTGCTCTGATTCCTCTTTTAGTTGAGCCTCGACCTCTCGGATGCGCTTTGCCATATCCTGCCGAACTTCTTCCTCGACTTTAGTCAATAGCAGTGTCTTAGCCTCTGACGTGGACATGCCGGAAATGAGCTCAAGCTGATGAACCTGTTTTTTCTTGAACTCGTCGAGCTGTGCCAGTGATTTCTCTATCTCTTTCTCTTTGGCGATAATGCTGCGTTCTCGGCGCTCAATCCCCTCAGTTTTACGATCGAGGTTCTCCTCTTTCTGGGCTATGCGTCTTTCCTGGCGATGAAACTCGGAGCGGCGTCCTCGAATCTCATTCTCAACCTCAGCCTTGATCTTTATTGCCTCCTCTTTTGCCTCAAGGAGTATTTCCTTCTGCTTGGTAGATGCCTCTTCCAGAATCTTGGTGGCATCTCTTTGAGCGAGGTGAATTCTCCTCGCCATAATAAGGTTTCGGATGAAGAAACCGATTGCTCCTCCGACGAGGAGCGTTGCAATAGCTGTTAGTACCACATACATGACTTTGACTTCCATTTTTAAAACCCTCTTTCCGTATTACAGGACTGCAGGTCGGGTTGTATATTACCCTGCTCCTGCCATACCCTTTCTATAGTCATATTTATCAATTCGTAGGGGAAGCCACGTTGTCTCAGAAAAGTCCCCAAACGTTTACGAAAGCTGGGGTAGTCCAAACCTGTTAGCGGGATGGCTTTTCTTTGGGCTGCCTTGTAGGCGCCAAGCTCATCGTCAAACCCTTCGATAGCCTCAGCAATTGTCTCAGAGTCGACTCCCTTTTGCTTTAGCTCTACCTCAATGAGTCGGTGGCTACGAGGCTTAAAGTTCTCTCGGTTCTCCCGCCAGAATTGGGCGAAAACGGTATCGTCTACCAACTTTTGCTCTTTTAACTTGGTAATCACCTGCTGGATGATGTCGACGTCGTAACCGTGACGGCGCAGCCTAGCCCTTACCTCTGCCTCGCTGCGAGGACGTGGGCTCAGATATTTCAGCGCGCTATTGAGCGATCGATGAAATAGTTCAGCGTTCTTGAGCTTCTCGATCTCGGTAGGTGATAACTTCTGCCCCTCTTGAAGACCGACTGTGGCTGCTACAGGGATGCTTATACTGAAGGCAAAAGCCCCATCCAAGAATAAATTGACTCTCCCCTTTTGTGTCTTTTGGGGCTCAATAGCAGTTATGGTCTTCATCCTCGTCCTCTGAACTTAATTGGCCTTAGGCAAGGTTAGACATTCCCGTTGGGAAGGCCAGGCTGTGGCGCTCGGGTGTGGGAACGGAGTTAGTCTGCGGATGCAGGCTCGGCGTCGGCGGAGAAGAATTCTCTTTGTGCGCTGGCGGTTGTCCTAATCTGGCGCTCTATATCTTGTGCCATGTCATGGTGCTGTCTTAGGTATTCCTTGGCATTCTCGCGTCCCTGACCAATACGAGTCTCTCCAAAAGAGAAGAAGGCACCGTTCTTCTTAATTATCCCCATCTCAGCCCCAAGGTCAAGTAGGTCGCCATCCTTGCTGATGCCTTGGCCAAACATAATGTCAAACTCAGCCGACTTAAAGGGGGAAGCGACTTTGTTTTTGACTACCTTGGCCCTAATTCTGGTGCCTACTATCTTGGTTCCCACTTTGATGTTGTCCACTCGCCTTAGATCGATCCTTACTGAGCTGTAGAATTTGAGAGCTCTACCTCCTGGTGTTACTTCAGGATTGCCAAAGATAATGCCTACCTTCTCCCTCAATTGGTTAACGAATACCACTGCGGTTCCCGATTTGCTTATAGCCGCTGACAGTTTACGTAGCGCCTGGGACATTAACCGCGCCTGCAATCCGACATGAGCATCTCCCATCTCCCCCTCGATCTCTGCCCTCGGGGCAAGAGCGGCCACGCTATCAATGACCACTACATCTATGGCTCCGCTGCGGACCAGGGTTTCGGTGATCTCTAAGGCTTGCTCCCCGGTATCCGGCTGGGAGATGAGCAGGTCATCCAGTTTAACCCCGCAAGTGGCAGCGTAAGCGGGATCGAGAGCGTGTTCCACATCTATATACGCCGCTTTTCCGCCGCCCTTTTGAGCTTCAGCTATTATGTGCTGGCACAAGGTTGATTTGCCGGCAGCTTCGGGGCCAAAAATCTCGGATACCCGCCCCCGCGGAATACCGCCAACTCCAAGGGCTAAGTCCAAAGAGAGGGACCCTGTGGGTATAACCTCTACTGCTATTTTTGCAGAGGCCTCCCCCAACCTCATGATCGAGCCCTTGCCGAATTGCTTTTCGATCTGGCTGATCGCTATATCGAGCGCCTTCTCCTTCTCTGTCGCCATCTCCTAACTCTAACTCCTCCCAAATAACCCTTTAGCCCACGCCTGGGCGACTCTTCCTTAGCCAATCCGAGGCGATAATAGCATATTGGGGCAACAAATACAAGTAATAATATTACGAGAATCCCGTGAGAATTTTTTGGGGGTTTGTAAGTCATGACGGTTTGGATTATAGTCGGGATGTTAGCAGTTTTTGATAACTTTTATTTTGGCCTGGGAGCTTTATTTGGCGATTAAATTTGCAATTGTCAGTACTAAATTCGGGTGGGTGGGTCTGGGTGGTTCTGAGGTAGGGCTGGTTCTCCTTACTCTTCCCAAATCGTCTCGCAAGGCAGCGCTATCTGAGATAAAGGAATTTGCAGGCGATGCCGTTGAAGATACTTCTGCGCTTGGTGACCTTCCCTATCGACTTCAGCGCTACTTTGATGGTGAGAAGGTATCTTTCCCAGACAGTCTTGATCTCAGTGGCGCTACCACCTTTCATCGAGCTGTCTGGAACGCAACTCGCTCTATCCCTTACGGGGAGACCAGAACCTATGCCTGGGTTGCGCAGCAAATCGGGAGACCTCAGGCATTTAGGGCAGTTGGCGGGGCGCTGGCTCGAAACCCCTTCCCCATCATTGTGCCCTGCCATCGGGTGCTCGCTAGCAACGGTAATCTGGGTGGATTTAGCGGCGGCTTGGCGTTGAAAAAGCGTCTCCTTGAACTGGAAGCTGCTCTGCTGGATGTTATCAGCTAAATCCCGGCAGTCACGATTTTACACAACTAAGTTGTCTTCCCCAACTAAACTGACTAGTTGGTGGTGAAGCTCGGGGCAATAGCCAGTAGCCAGATCGGGCACTTCGAGTTTTGTAACCCCTTCGCTACCGACAATGGCAAGATGAACCTCATCCTCGCCCGGGAATAGCCTGAGAGTGTCAAATACTTGCCTCAGAAGGGAGATGTCAGCGTTGGTGTCCTCAGATGTGGGGAGATTTATTTGCAATCTGCGGCGAGATCGGGCTGCTTGCGGTGGTTTGATCACATCGGAAGGTTCCTCAACACTGCTTGGCTGGTACAGTGACGCGGTGAAGCAGGTCAATTGCACTCCCTCGCCCCTGGCCTTCACTTTGCCCTTGATCAGGAGGGTATTTCCTTCTTGCCAGAGGTCTTTGGTGCGTTCATATACCTCAGTCCAAGCCGTCACTTCTATGCTGCCACCGAAGTCTTCGATGACGGCACTGACAAAGGGCCGTTTATCTTTAGTGAACGATTGCCGTACTGAAGTTACTGTCCCCGCTGTAACCACTATCTGGCCTAGCATTTCATCGCTGACTTGCCCGCAGAAGACATCAACCTGAGAAGACAACTGTCTAGAGGCATAGGTGAATGGGTGTTCGGAGAGGTATACTCCCAGCAGCTCTTTTTCCCAGGTCAGTTTTTCTTTTGCAGGTACTTCTACCTGCTGGAGTTCAAGCCCGGGCAATGGAACTTCCACGCTCTGTCCCCATAGATCGAACATGGTGGACTGGCCTTTTTCCTTAAGACGCTGCTCCGTTTGCGCCAGAGACAGAATGCGGTCCACGCCAGCCAGAAGGGCGCCGCGGTTCCCCAGAGAGTCTAGCGCTCCAGCTTTGATTATACTTTCCAATGCCCGTTTGTTGAGGTTCCTGAGATCAGCCCGGCGGCAGAAGTCCTCAATTGTCTTAAACGGGCCACCTTCTTCTCGGGCGACAATAATGGGTCTGATCGCTGAAGCACCGACATTCTTGATCGCTGCCAGCCCAAAGCGAATAGCTGTAGTAACATCATCATCTTTTTCAATGGTAAATATCTCCCCACTTCGGCTGACATCTGGGGACAGCACTCTAATGCCAAGCCGGTGACATTCTGAAACAGCCAAAGCTATTCTATCTGCTTGCCCCATGTGTTTGGTGAGCAGGGCTGACATGAATTCTACGGGATAGTTTGCCTTGAGATAGGCGGTCTGGTAGGCGATCATGGCGTAGCTCACACTGTGTGCCTTGTTGAAGGCGTAGCCAGCGAAGGGTTCAATGAGGCTCCACACCTGCTCTGCCAGTTCTTTGGAGAACCCCTTTTTCTTTGCCCCGGAGAGGAAGCGTTGCATCTCTTTTTTCATCACCTCGGGGATTTTCTTCCCCATCGCCTTGCGTACAATATCCGCCTCGCCCAGGCTATAGCCCGCGAAGGCCTGGACGATGAGGAGCACTTGGTCTTGATAAACGATGACACCGTAGGTTTCCTGCAAGATTTCGGTGAGTGCAGGGTGTGGAAAGCGAATAGGCTCTATACCATGTTTTGCCCTGATGAAGGTTGGGATGTGTTGCTTGGGCCCTGGCCGGTAGAGAGCTATCATAGCAGCGATATCTCCAAAGCAACTTGGTTTGAGCTCCTTGATGTAGCGGCGCATGGGGGCACTTTCAAGTTGGAACACGCCGGTGGTCTCACCCGAGGAGAGAAGGTCGAAAGTCTTCTTGTCATCGAGTGGCAGATGGTGTAGGTCTAAGTCGATACCGCAGGTTTTGGCTATGGTATGTTTCGCTTTCTCCAGGATGGAGAGGTTAATAAGCCCCAGGAAGTCCATCTTCAGGAGCCCTATCTTGGCTATATCGTCCATAGCGAACTGGGTCATGTTGATGCTTTGCTCATCGCCTCTGCTGGGGCGTTGCAGAGGGACATGATTGATGAGGGGCTCTCGAGAGATGACCACGCCGGCAGCATGAGTGGAAGCGTGACGGGCGATACCTTCCAGCTTGAGTGCGGTGTCAATGAGATGTTTTATGGTGGTGTCGTTCTCATAGCTGTTGCGCAATTCGCCATTTGTTTCGAGCGCGTCCCTGATCTCAATCGAGGGGCCCAGGGGTATTTGTCTCGCTACCTGGTCGACATTGCTGTAAGGCATTCCCAGGGCTCGCCCGACGTCCCTGATAGCTGCCTTTGCCCCCATAGTGCCGAAGGTAATAATCTGGGCCACACGGTCATGCCCGTATTTCCGGGCGACATAGGCGATAACCTCATCGCGCCGGTCGTCCTGGAAATCCAGGTCGATATCCGGCATCTCCTTACGCTCTATGTTAAGAAAACGCTCGAAAACCAGCCTGTGCGCCAGCGGGTCGATGTCGGTTATCCCCAGGCAGTAGAGGACAATGCTGGCAGCGGCGCTGCCGCGGACTCCGAAGAGGATATTTTGTTTACGGACGAAGGAGATGACATCATGGATTACCAGGAAATAATTGGCAAACTTGGTCTGCTTTATGACATCAAGTTCATATTCAAATCTCTTTATAACATGTGGCGGAGGTTCTGGGTAACGGGCTGCTAAGCCCTGATAGGAAAGTTCTCTAAGCCATTCATCAGCGGTTTTGCCTGGGGGCAATTCTGACTCAGGGAGATGGAGGCGGCCAAATTCCAGGCCCAGGTTACATAGCTCGGCGATTCTCTCAGTGTTGGTTAAGGCTTCTGGTATCTCAGCGAAGAGCTCTGCCATCTCCTGGGGGCTCTTGAGATAAAATGAATCATCTGCCATCTTGGGGCGCTTCTCGTTATAAATAGTGTTGTTGGTCTGGATGCAGAGCAGGACATCGTGAGCATAGGAGTCATCTTTATTTACATAATGTACATCGTTGGTAGCAACAAGGGGGATGCCCAGCTTGCGGCTCATACCGATTAGCTCTTTATTTATTTGGGCAAGCTCAGGCACATCATGTTTCTGGAGTTCTAGATAGAAATCGCCGAAAACATCCTTGTACCACTTAGCAGCCTTCTCGGCATCCTCGAGGCGACCTTCTACTATGAGCCGTCCCACCTCGCCATTCGGGCATGCGGTGAGCGCAACCAGCCCTTCCTGGTATTTGGAGAGTAGCTCTTTGTCCACCCTTGGCTTGTAGTAAAATCCCTCGAGGTAGGCTGTAGTGACGAGCTTGAGCAGATTATGGTATCCCACTTTGTTCTTGGCCAGGAGGATGAGGTGATAATGGTTTTTCTCGGTTGCGAGCTTGTTCTCCTTTTCCTTGGGTGCCACATACACCTCGCAGCCGATGATGGGCTTTATCCCAGCCTCTTTAGCTTCGCGGTAGAATGTGATTATGCCGTAAAGAGCCCCGTGATCTGTGATTGCCAGGCAATCCATGCCTAGCTCTTTAGCTCTGTTAATAAGAGGTTTGATTTGGCACATGCCATCGAGGAGGCTGTATTCGGTGTGGACATGAAGGTGAGTAAACATGGGTCGGTGCTATTATAGCACTTGTTTTTTCTGCCTGGGAGGTATGCGATAGGCTGGTTTGACAGTAGTTTTGCCCTTTTAAACAGCTTTAGAGGATGTGGGGAACCCCGCTAACATAGATGCCGGTGATGATAGCTGTTGTTATCACACCGGCTACGCAGGGTCCCATGGCGTAGGGGAGTATCATGGCGAATACATTAGCCTCTGCAGCGCACTTTTGGGCTACCTTTGCGGTAGTGGGTACACAGGATACCCCAGCAATCCCTATCAATGGGTTCACTTTCTTCTTGCTGAGCTTATAAAATATCAAACCGCCAATCAGCCCACCGATTCCAGACAAAAGCAGAGCCAGCATACCCAGCCCTAACAGGAGTAGGACCTTGGAGTCCATTATTACTTCGGCGCTCAACAATGCTCCCAGGACGAATCCCAGGAATAGGGTAGAGCCATAGAGAAGTGGGCCAGATAGGAATTCAACGTATCTGGTCACTCCGGCTTCCTTAACAGCTACGCCAACAAAGAAAGAAGCGAATAGAGGAGCTGCCACAGGAAAGAGGAGGCTGAGAACGGCTAATGCGACGATAGAAAAAGCGAACTTTTTCCCGGCAGATACCTCAGGTATAGCAGCGGGGTCCATCTCGATTCCCCTGAGCCTCTTTGGTATCAGCAATTTTATCAAGTATGGATAGCCAACGTAGCATACGCTGAGATAGAGATAGGCGACTATCGTTATGGGCACAAAGAGGTCTTTGGCCATCATCAGAGAGCCGTAAAGAACCATTGGCCCATCTGCCCCACCGACGAGGGCGATGGAAGCTGCCTCATTGGGGGCGAGCCCCGCAGCTACCCCTATAGGCAGTGTCAGGATGGTACCCAGTTCTGCGGCTACCGCTATTACCATACTCATCAGGGGCTTGGCTATGAGGTAATCGAGATCTGTTATGGCACCGATTCCCATAAACACCAGACATGCTATAAGGCCGTTGCTGAATGCGAAGTTGTATATCGGCTGCAGGAAATCGATCTGAAGAGTGTTCAGCAGTTGATCATACTCACTTAGCGTAGGGTCGACAAAGAGGTTACCGGTCTGGGCAGCATCCCATATTAGAACACCGCCATTTACGCCTATCATACCGATCCCCATAGGGATCATGATAAGCGGCTCCAATGTTTTGCGATATCCGAGGTATATTAATAGGAAGCCCAGTACAATCAGGAGGAACCTGACTATGGCAGTAAGAGGGTCCATAAGGGCAAAGCTATACAAACCCTGAAAGATATCCCAGAACGAGAAATCTATCGGTGAACTCCTTCTTGGGATTAATGACCCGGGCCAGACTTAATTCCCCTGCTCCTTTTCCCGTTCAGAGCGATATATATGAGCTTGATGATTGCTGCTACAAAGACGGAAACAAGAAATGTAATGCCATAGGCAAGTGCTGCAAAAGTTACAGATTTTATAAGCATAGTATTTATTTGTCGACTATATTAACTCTAATATCGAAAATACGCCAGTAAGTATATAAGTGGTTGAGTCTCAAGTCAAGAAAGGTGTGCTCTCGACCATCTGTGGTTTACACTAATCTGTGTGCTTACGGTAAGTGAAGCGATACTCTCAACTGCCTCATACCCTGGTCCCGATTGATACTTTGACACAGCCTCTGTATCCCGATATAGTGTCAAGGCTTAATCGCATAAGAAGCCAGGGTGCCTTCATCACCGACTTCGAGCCCATGCTATCCAACCCGCGAACTATTCTATTAGGCGCTGCTGCTCAGTTGGGGGTCTTCTGCGCTTTTACCGGTTATTCCAGAAGATTGTCAAAACACAAAACGGAGGGCGGGGTGACACCCCGCCCTCCGTCACAAACGCAGCCCGCCTTGGTCGGGCTCGACTTCCTCTGCTCCTTCTCGATTGAACCATCCTGCTTTTTATACTTGGGGTAACCGCACCGCATAACCAGTTTGGCCGGCATTTTTTCGTTTCAGTGAAACTGCTATTCCTGAATCTGGCTGATTGGAGCCTCGCTGTGCCTTTGTATCGAGTATGGTTACCCCAAGACACTTCAACTGGCATCGCCTCAAGCTTGGAGGCTTGTTCCCATTCGGTGTGGATAGTATATACTGGGGTGCTCCTGGGATAACAACATCCTTACGGGTGATTTTGCCGATGGAGTTGGGGTAAGCCATGCGTCTGGTAGGATTGCCTGAACAGGGAGGCCCAAATGGACTGTTAAGATGGTTCAAATGTTAAGGCAAGAGACTGAAATGCTTAAACAGTTCTCAGAACAAGCGCTAATTTCTTTAAAGTTGGTGCTTCAGAGGGTATCTCAGGGTAACCCGTTTGGGGTAACCCGTTTGGGCCATGTCATCGTGGCATGGTAGAAATAATTGCTTCGAAAGATTACCTGAAAGGGTGTTGTTCGGCCACAGTCAAGCCACAGTATACTGTTGTTGGGTTAGTTAGGTTTAGTGAATATCAGTGAGTATTTATGACTTGTTCTTGTCGGTGCAGCTTCACAGAGTCAGTGGGGTGAGCCATTTTGTTTTTGGGAGCCTCCAGATGATGGAGGCTCTATCTATTTTATGAAGGGGAAAACAGGCAATAGGAAAAGCCTCTCAAGTCTTTCCGTACATAGATTTGACAAGAATTGGGAAATATGGTAAAAGGTGTCTCCCTAGAGCTTTGTTGCCGTCTCTTAGTTATTCTGTCGATAGTCTCGCATCACTGTTATGAACCGCAACAGTGCGAAGGATTGGAAGGGGTGACATGGAGAAGATAAAGGTCCTTCTGGCTGACGATCATCCGGTGGTGCGTGCAGGTCTGCGCACTATGCTAGAGACCGTTTCGGACATCGAGGTTGTGGGCGAAGCGTGCGATGGTTTAGAGGCTATAGATAAAGTTAGTGAATGTCAGCCTGATGTAGTTTTGATGGATCTCCGCATGCCAAATATGGATGGCTTGGAGGCCACCAAGCGAATAAAAAGCCAATTGGCCTCTACAGCCGTCATCATGCTTACTATATATGCTGACGATGCCTACATTATAGACGCAGTCAGGGCTGGTGCAGTAGGCTACCTGCTCAAAGATACCTCAAGAGACCTCCTTATCCATGCCATACGCGCAGTCACCAGCGGCGGCATGCTCGTCAAGACCTGCCTGTTGCGCGAGACCATGTTGAGTTTAGCCAATGCTGCTGGTGAGCAGAGTAAAAGCAAGCCTGCAGGCCCCGCTGGTTTGGATGGGCTAACACGTCGTGAAAATGATGTGATTGGCTTGGTGGTTCTGGGACGAAGCAACAAGGAGATCGGGCAGGAGCTCTCAATTAGTGAAGACACCGCCAAGAAGCATGTTCAAACTATCATGTTGAAGCTGAATGTGTCCGATAGAACCCAGGCTGCTGTTAAAGCCGTGCGGGCTGGACTTGCCGATCATCAGCCTGAAAAAAAGTGCCCTAGTTTGTAGTGTGTATCATACTGTGCAGCGAAGCTCTTCATTTAGAGCAATCTGCCTGAGCCTTATGTTCATACATCAACCGTGAGCATGTTCAAGGACACGTAGCCTATTGCAGTAGATACGGCCACTCTCGTGAGATTTCAACTCGAGAGTGGCCGCTAGCTTTTCTGCCGGGCGGTTCCCAATTCTTTTGACGATATTATGCTTCCCACTTCGGGTCAGGAGGCGTGACATGGAGAGGAAAACCAAACCCACGATGAGCAAACTGCGTCTACCTTTCTTTAGGCGACTGAAAGGGTGGGGAGATGCCTCAAGCGCTTTTATAAGCGCGTCTGCAGATGCCCTGATCCTGTTTGACAAAAGCCTTAACTTTGTGAGGCTAAATGTTGCAGCGGAGAAATTAGCTAATCTGTTGGGGGAAGATGTAGTAGGAAAGAATATCCTGGATGTCGTGCCCAACATTAAAGAGACGGGCAGATATGACAAGTACTTGAACGTGATAGAGACAGGCAAGCCATTCTCTACTGAAGATATCGTTCCACATCCGAAATTTGGAAACATACACTTGAGCGTTAGAGCGTTTAAGGCAGGAAATGGTTTGGGAATGATAATCAGTGACATCACCAGGCTTAGTGGTGTTGGGGAGGCATTGCGTGGTAGCGAAGAGAAGTATAGGGCAATCGTTGAAACCACTATCGATGGCATATATCAGGTAGATACTTCGGGTAAGTTAGTATTCATAAATGAATCCTTTGCCAGAACATTCGGGTACAAAAGGGAAGAGCTCCTGGGTAAGCACTTTTCCTCTCTGCTGAGCGCGGAGACCTTCCCCGAGGTAAAGGAAATGGTGGAGAAGGTTCTGGCGGGTGAGAATGTGAGTGCGGAAGTCTCCGTTCAACACAAAGACGGCCATAAGGTTCCCGTCAGTTCCAGTGCCACACCCTTAAAAGCAAATGGCAATGTAATCGGCCTGGCGGGAATATTACGGGATGTCACTGGGCACAAGCAGATGAACGAGGCTTTGCGTAAACAGGCATACGATATCGGCGAAAGGGTTAAGGAAATCAGTTGTATCCAAGCTATTTCTGGCATTGTTAGTAAACCTGACGTTTCATTAGAGGAAATGCTTCAGGGGATAGTGGATGTCATCCCCTCAGGATGGCAATATCCTGAAATAACCTCTGCTCGAATCAGTTCGGGGGATCAGGAATTTATCACAAAGAACTTTAGAGTAACCAACTGGAAACAAAGCAGCGACATAATTGTGCATGGCAATCGCACCGGCACTGTGGAGGTCTGCTATCTTGAAGAAAAACCGGAAATGGATGAAGGGCCTTTCCTTAAAGAAGAGCGAGCGCTCATAAACGTTATCACTGAGAGATTGGGAAGTATCATCGAGCACAAGGAGGCTGAGGAAGAACTCGCGAAGAGCGAGGCAAAGTATCGAAGTCTTATTGATACAGCGGGCGCTGGAGTGGCTACCATAGACTTGACAGGAAAATTAATTCTTGTCAATAAAGCACTCTGTAGGATGTTCGGATATTCTCAGGAAGAGTTACTTGGCAGGAACTTCGCTGACTTTTTGCACCCGGATGATAAGGAGAATGTACTGGATATATTCGCGAAGGGGCTTGCAGGCGAAAGGGAACGGCCTCATTTGGAGTTCAGGGTAATCCACAAGGATGGGCACAGTGTTTGGTGCAATTCCAGCCTAACTGCTATTGTCCAGGGTGATGAGATAGCTGGATTCAGTACTATTATCTACGACATTACGGAGCGCAAGAAGATGGAGGATGCGCTGCAATTTACTCGGTTTTCACTTGATAGTACAACTGATACGATGGTCTGCGTAAACCGGGACGCGCGCCTCATTGATCTCAACGATGCTTTCTGTCGTGCTGTGGGCTATTCGCGAGAGGAACTGTTATCAATGACTGTTCACGACATAGACCCAAACTATTCAGCCAAAATTTGGTCTGAGTTCTGGGAAAAACTAAAGCGAAGTGGTTCTCTTACCTTTGAATCTTGCCACCGCAGAAGGGATGGGAAAGTTTTTCCCGTCGAGGTCACAGTAACTTTTTTTGAATACAAAGGCAAAGAATATCACTGCGGGTTCGCACACGACATCACCGAGCGCAAAAAGGCGGAGGAGGCGCTGCGGGATAGTGAGGAAAAGTGGAGGTCTCTTACCGAGAACTCACCCGACTACATCATGCTGCTCGATCTTGATTCAACTATTTTGTTCATCAATCGGACAGTACCAGATTTAACGAAAGAGGAGGTTATCGGAACACCCAACTTAAAATACATTCCTCCAGAATATCGTCAGTCCGTGGCAGATTGCTATAAGCGCGTGGCGGCAAGCGGAAAACCGGACATGCATACAACTGTATACCGTACTAAGGAGGGTGAATCTCGGTGGTTTGAAGTGCGGGTTGCACCGGTACTCAAGAATGGGCAAGTAGTTGCCTTTGTAAGCAGTTCAACAGACATCACCGAACACAAGCGAGCGGAGCAGACATTACAAGAGAGCGAGGAGAGGTTCCGCAGGGTGCTTGATAACGCTATCGATATGATATATTGGGTGAATCTCAAGACCGGTACATACGATTATGTGGCACCATCTTCGGAAAAGGTGATTGGATATACCCCCGACGAGTTTATCGCGCTGGGGATAGCAGGCGGAAGGTCTCTGGCACATCCCGATGATCTGGGAAGGTTGGACGAAAATGTCGTTGACTTGTTAATGAACGCTGGGAACGGGAATGCCCCCTCTGCTATCGAGTACCGTTTCACCCATAAAAAACTGGGGTATCGCTGGATGTCTGATAACCGTTCCATAGTCTACGATGGGGATGAACCGGTAGCAATAGTCGGTAGCCTTAGAGACATAACCGAACGCAAGAAGACGGAAGAAGAGTTGTGGAGTACACGGGAGAGACTACAGCTCATATTTGATTCTGTCGATGATGGGATTGCTGTTACCGACTTAGAGGGATTCATCACCGAAGTCAACAAGAGGGGATTGGAGATGTACGCAGCCAGCACCAAGCCGGAGGTCATCGGCAAGAGCGCTTTAGAGTTGATTGTCCCTGAAGAGAGGGAAAAGGCGATGGCGCAACTACAGATAGTCCTGGAACAGGGGGCAACAGGGCTTATAGAACACAATGTGGTGAGGGCAGATGGCTCCCAATACATGGCTGAGTTGAATGCCAGTGTGTTGAAAAACGTCTCGGGCAATACCACTGGATTTGTCGTAGTGCTTAGAGACATAACCGAGCGCGGACGGATGGTGGAGGCGCTGAGACAATCGGAGGCAAAACTGCGCATAATGTTTGAAGCTATTGTAGAGGGCGTTACAGTCACTAATTTGCAGGGCAATATGGTACAAGTGAATGAGGCAGTCCTTCGCTTGCATGGTTATAGCCGTAAGGAAGAAATCCTTGGGCGAAACGCTTTTGAACTTATATCACCTAAAGACCATATTAGAGCCCAAGACAATATGAGGAAGACATTAGAAGAGGGGCAAATTCAGGGGATAGAGTATACTTTCTTGACCAAAGACGGAAAAGAATTTGAAGCAGAACTAACTGCTGCTGTGCTAGAAGATAAGTCTGGAAATGCAACCGGGTTGATTGCTTTAACGAGGGATATCACTGAGCGCAAGCAGATGGAGGAGGCTCTTCGTCAGAGCGAAGCGCGATTCCGAGCGATTTTCGAGAGGTCGGCTCTTGGTATCGGGCTTGTGGATGTAAAGGGGCGGCTGATAAGCATCAATACCACATTGGAAACAATGATAGGTTACACAATCGATGAGCTTTGTTCTATGGCCTGGACTGATTATATACACCCTGAGGATGCCACAGCAGATATGGGCCTCTTCCGGGAAATGGTTGTCGGCAAACGTGACTACTATACTATGGAGAAACGCTATTTAAAGAAAGACCGCGAAATTGTTTGGGGGAGGATGACCCTTTCCGCTGTTCGAGACTCCTCAGGGAAGTTCCAGTTCGCCATATCCATGGTGGAAGACATCACCAAGAGCAAGCAGGCAGAGGGTCTGCTGCGGGAGAGCGAGAGTAAATTCCGCAATGTTCTCGAGCATTCCGTCGATGTGATATATCAGCTAAATCCCAAAACAGGCACGTATGATTATGTGAGTCCGTCATCGATTAAAGCTCTGGGCTATAGTTCCGAGGAGTTGAGAGTGCTTGGCTTTGAGAAAGCGACCTCAGTGATACATCCTGATGATGTGGAAATGATAAGAGAACACTTCAACAAGCTGATGAAGCGTGCTGCTGCAGATGATAAGGAGTCCCCGACTATTGAGTATCGCGTCAAACACAAGAAGTTGGGTTATCGTTGGATGAGCGATACCAGCTCAGTGTTGCATGATGACAATAATGTGCCAATTGCGATTATTGGTAATATACATGACATAACCCAGCGCAAGATAGCGGATGAGTCACTGAAAGAGTCGGAGGAAAGGTACAGGGCGTTGGTGGACACGGCAGGGCTGGCGGGCGAGGGGATTATGATAGTGGAACGTGCCGAAGGGAATAAAGCTATTATTGCCTTTGTGAACGATACGCTTTCCGGGATGCTCGGATATCAAAGGGAAGAGATGCTGGGGATGCTTGCCCGTGATTTGTTTCTCCCCGGCGACCGTATGTGGCTGCAGGAAAAGAACAGGAGGAGGCGGAAGGAGGAGGCACTCCCTAGCCATTATGGGGTAATGGCACTGCGCAAAGACGGGTCGATGTTGCCTATTGAGATCAGCATGGGTGTCATGAGGTACGAGGATAAGAGCGCCACAGTAATTTATGTCAGAGACGTCACCGAGAGGAAACAAGCTGAGGATAGTTTGCAGAAATCGGAGGAACGCTTCCGGTCGCTCATCGAAAATACCTCAGAAGTGGTGTTGATTGTAGACAAGGACGCTATCATAACCTACGCGAGCCCCTCTGCAGAGCGTGTCCTCGGATACAAACCAGAAGAGACGATTGGGAAGATAAGTTTCAGCTTCATCCACGAGGACAATATGCCAGAGGTTATGAAGCTCTACGATCAGGCAATGCAGAACCCGGCTGGCATAACCAGTGCAGAAGTGCGCGTTCGACATAAGGATGGCTCGTGGCGAGTTGCCGAGGGCATTGGCACGAACCTCCTTGATAATCCAGCAATAGGCGGGATTGTGGTCAATTTCCGTGATGTAACCGAGAGAGAGCGAGCTCACGAGGAACTGCTGAGGCATACCAGGCAGGTGGAGGCTCTTCATGCCATAGCGCAGCTAGCCAGCCAGACCCTGGAGTTGGAGGAGCTATTAAACACGGCCCTGGATAAAGTGATTGAGGTTATGGAGGCAGAGGCGGGCTGTGTGTACCTGCTGGACACGGTGGAGAAGGAGCTTGTGCTGAAAACCCATAGGGGAATATCTGACGATATGATTTCGCGAGTAGCGACGATAAAACTGAATGAAAATAACGTTCAGAAGATAAAGGAGTGGAAGGGCGGAAGCACTCCATTGCGGGAAATATTCGAGGAAACCGGGCTCACTATAACGAAGGAGGCGAAAGAAAAAGAGCAAATACAGTCGTTTGCCGTTGCTCCCTTTGCGGTAAGGGGTCAGCTAAGTGGCCTGATCGCTGTAGGCAACCGCGCTGACCGCAAGTTTAGTCCTGGCGACATAGACCTGCTCAGAGCGGTGGGCAACCAGATAGGAATCGGCACGCAAAATGCCATGCTGTATGAAGAGGTGCGGGCATTAATCAGAGAGACCATTGATGCTCAGGAGACGGAGAGGGAGCGCATTTGCCTGGAAGTTCACGATGGTGTGGCTCAGACCCTGGTGGCGGCCTTCCAGTACCTCCAGGCTTTGGAGGCGACTTTGCCCGATGATACGAAAGGCAGCCCGTTGCTTGCCAAGGCAACTGCTCAGGTGAAGCAGGCTATCCAGGAGTCAAGGGAGATTATCAATAGCCTTCAGCCGGCGACATTGAGTGACCTTGGCCTTGTTTCAACGCTGCGCCATGAGCTGAAGCGTCTGGGGCAGGAAACGGGGTTGAAGATAGATTTCAAGGCTGACGCTATCAGGCTTTCCAAGGATATTGAGATTGGGTTATACCGGATCATCCATGAGGCCATTGCCAACGCTAGAAAACATGCTGATACGAGGCGACTCCGCGTCAAAATCAACTCGGAGGATGGGGGGGTGAGGGTTGAGGTACGGGATTGGGGCAAGGGATTTGATCAAGTTCATCTGGATAGGGCCAGGAGGCGGGGCACCGGGCTGTTCAGTATACGAAAGCGGGCGGAGCTCTTGAAGGGGACTTGTGAGATACAGAGCAAGCCCGGTGAGGGGACGACGGTGCATGTGGAGATACCATTCAGTGCTGCTGAGATAAGCAGCGGATGAAGTGCATGATGTATTATCCAGAAGGCTAAGATTCAAATGATAGGTAAGGGCACGGCACGCCGTGCCCTTACTGCTTTAGCTGAGTATGGTGGGTGAACGGTAGACACGGGGCTTAAGCCCCGTGTCTTTAGCTTCTACGAATCCCTCTTGTCTGACTTGACATAGCCTACATGGCCTGATATGGTAACAATCGTTCATCGTGCAGGAACTGCCGGCGGCCTAGTTGTGAAGAGAGCCTTTGAAGATAGGAGATTATTGCTGAGGCATCAAGATATTTGCTGGATGAGCGCTGTAGACCTGGCTAAGTCGATCAGAAAGAAGAAGCTCTCGCCGGTGGAGGTTGTCAGGGATATTCTGGAGCGGATAGAAGCTATCAATCCCAGGGTAAATGCCTATGTGACGGTGATCGCGGATTCGGCCCTGGCTGAGGCTAAGAAGGCTGAAAAGGCTCTGATGAAAGGCGAGGATGTAGGGCCTCTTTTAGGTGTGCCTGTTTCCATCAAGGACATGATTTTCACCAGGGGTGTGCGCACCACCTTTGGCTGCAAGCTGCTGGAGGATTTTGTGCCTGAGGAGGACGCTGCAGCCGTGGCCAGCTTGAAACAGGCCGGGGCTATAGTGATGGGCAAGACTAACACCTCGGAGTTTGGATTCAAGCCATTGACCGATAATCTGATTTTCGGCATCACTCGCAACCCCTGGAACCTTGAGAAGACCTCCGGCGGCTCCAGCGGGGGCGCAGCCGCTGCCGTGGCTTCGGGTCTGGGGCCTATAGCCGTGGGGGCTGATGGTGGAGGCTCCATCCGTATCCCATCGAGCTGTTGCGGCGTCTTTGGCATCAAGCCTCAGCTAGGCCGGGTGCCCCGCTACCCGGCTTTCCCGGGAGGAGAGCTGATAACACATGAGGGGCCTATCACCAGAACGGTCAGGGATGCCGCTTTGATGCTCGATGTCATGGCCGGTCAGCACTGGGGCGATGTTTATTCCTTTCCCCAGGCCGGGGTCAGCTTCACCAGGTCGCTCCGGCTGGGAGTCAAAGGGCTGAGGATTGCCTGGAGCCCGGATTTGGGATATGCCACGGTAGACCCTCAGGTTAAAAGAATCTGTGAGAGCGCAGCGAAAGAGTTTGCTGTGCTGGGTGCGAAGGTGGAGGAGGCACACCCTGGCTTTGACAATCCTGAGGTTCATGTTGGCACCATATTCGGCGCTCATGCCTTGGAGGGACTATCCGTATTGGGACCTGTTGAGACTGTAATGGACAAGGTGACCCAGCTTACAGCGGCGATGCTGTTCGTGTCGGGCGAGTTGAAAGCCACCGATTACGCAAGGGCCTTGTTAGCCAAGCATGAGCTTTCAGTCAAGGTGGGCAGGTTTCTCCAGACCTATGACCTGCTGCTGACACCTACCTTGCCCTCGCCGCCTTTGCCTGTGGACTATGATGACCCCATAGGCTTTCTCAAGTGGGTGGCTTTCACCTTCCCATTTAATTTAACAGGGCAGCCGGCGGCCTCCGTACCGGCCGGGTTTACCAGAGCGGGCCTGCCTGTGGGACTTCAAATTGTGGGCCGACCCTATGATGAAGCTACGGTGTTTCGAGCAGCGGCAGCGTTTGAGGAAGCGCACCCCTGGGCGCAAAAAAAGCCGTCTCTGGAGTAGCTATCGGCATGACTAAGTAGTCATTATGAGATAAGCGACGTCATTCATTCTTTGGCTTGTAGAGTGGTTCAAGTAGACTGAAAAGAGTTTCAAGACGGCCATCTTATATTGAGATTGTTTACCAACTGGGGAGTCCAGAGGGGGCTGATAAAGAGCAGGAGCCAGGTCATCTTGCCTTATCCCTCTCCCTTGACGGGAGAGGCTAGAGCCTGTCCTGAACTTGTTGAAGGATGAAGGTGAAAGATGTGTCCTTCCCAGAAGGACCGGGAGCATGGGGGTGTCCCCCAAAAAGGATTCCTTTGTCATTGCGAGGAGTCCTTCTTTAGGAAGGACGACGAAGCAATCTCTGGGCTGGGTGAAAGAAATGGCGATTAGATTGCTTCGCTTCGCTCGCAATGACACTGGGTTTAGACTGGGGGATTCAGGGTGTTGAAAAGTGTTGCTAAACGCTCTCTCTTATATTAAACGTTGCGTCGTTGTGGTGTTTTTGATATGATGGGCGCTAACTAAATCACATATCTTGTGGTTATGCTCTGAAAGAATTCCTGACGAAAGGATGCAACAGGGTCATGGTAGGGGGCTCAGGGGGCAGATACAGTAGAAAAACCAAGAAAGAGCTCATGGATGAGCTGGAAGCTTTGCGCGCGAAATTCGCCGAACTGAAGAAGTCAGCGGATGAAAGCAAGTGGGCTGAGGAGGTCCTCAGGAAAGGCGAGCTTGTAGCTGCAGCAACTATCGAAGGAATGCCTGACGGCGTTATGTTGGTTAATATGAGCGGGGAGATACTCTATGTCAACAAAGCCTTCGAAAAATTGCTTGGTTACAAGAGTAATGAACTCGTTGGAACCTCTGCTCTTAAGCTGCCGACATACAGCAAGTCAAAGGATAGAGTGAAGGCGCAAGGATATTTAAAAAAGGTTATAGAGAAAAGCAGCGCTAAACCCATTGATATGAGTGCCATCAACAAAAATGGTGAGGAAATCCCCATCAACTTTACGGCTTCGGTTATAAAAGATGCTCAAGGTAACCCCCAAACATTAGTTGCGGTGATAAGAGACATCTCGGAGCGCAAGTGGGCTGAAGAGGCGTTGCGTGACTCTGAGGAGCTAGCGCGAGGCATGCTCGCGGCGGCTACAACGGGAATATACTTTTTGCAGGATGGAAGGTTTTTGTATGTCAATCGCCTGTTCGAAGAGATATCAGGCTATACATCTGATGAGCTAGTGGGGAAACATTCTCTGGATTACGTCCATCCGGATGACAAAAAAACAGTCAGGATAAAAGCAATAGAGGTGCTGAAAGGTCAAAGTAGCTCACCCTATGAGGCCAGGTTGATAAGAAAGGATTCAGGAATTGTCTGGGTATCGGATAGAGTTGCGTCCATCCAATACAAAGGAAAGCGGTCTGTTTTGGGAACTCTGATGGACATCACAGAGAGGAGGAAGGCGGAGGAGGCATTGAGGGAGAGCGAAGAAAAGTATCGTCTGCACTTCGAGAGCATATCTGATGTTATTTATTCAATCGATACCGGCTTCAGAGTTCTCAGGGTATCACCTTCAGTAGAGAGGTTATTGGGATATAAGGCCGAGGAGTTGGTTGGGAAACCGTTTCAGGAGTTGAATATCTTGACACATGAATCTCTGGAACGGGCATTTTCCGATACTATGCGCGTATTTGCGGGCGAACGAGTCGTTGCCACAGAATACGAGTTTATTGCCAAGGATGGGACAAGGAGGTTTGGCGAAGTAAGCGGGTCTCCCCTCTACTCTCAGGAAGGTAAGGTCGTTGCGACAATTTCGGTGGCACGAGACATCACTGAACGTAAACAGGCTGAGGAGGAGGTCAGACGCTATACAAAGCAGCTCGAGGCGCTGTTCAATATCGGAGCCACAGTGAGCCAGACATTGAATCTGGAAGAGCTGCTGGATAGTGTTTTAGATAATGTACTGATGGTGATGGGAGTAGAAGTAGGTGGCATATTCTTGTTAGACAAAAAGACAAGTAAGCTACTACTTAAAACTCATCGAGGGATGTCTCCAGAATTTGCCCGGCGGGTGCAGGCAGGAAGTATTGGCGATGGATTCATCGGGCAGGTGGCTAAATTGGGGAAGCCAATTTTGGCAGAGGATGTCTCTGCTGACTCTAAACTTTCGTGGATGAGGAAAATGGGAGATGGCATCCAATCTTTCGCTGCTGTACCGATAATGGCGAAGGAGAAGATTCTGGCGGTAATGGGTGTTGGGAGCCGCAAGCATCGCGAATTCCCTGATTGGGAGATGCTGATGCTTGACACCATTGCCAATCAGATAGGCATGGCTATTGAGAACGCTCAGCTATATGAACATGCCTTGGAACTTGCTTTCACCGATGGCTTGACTGGCCTTTACAATCGGCGCTATATTATGGAGCAAATGGAACGAGAGTTTATCCGTGCCCAGAGAAGCAAAGCTCCGCTATCACTCATAATGGTTGACTTGGATGAACTTAAGGCGATAAACGATCGCTTTGGCCACCACGAGGGCGATGGCTTTTTAAAGGAAGTGGCTAGGATTGTTAAAGTCAACACACGTGCCTCTGATGTTGCAGCCAGGTGGGGAGGGGATGAATTCATGCTCCTCGCGCCTGGAACCGATAGTAGAAGCGCCAGTAAAATTGCAGAGAGAATCAGAGCACAGGTGGAACGTTACAAGATAAAATTGGAGGGCGAAGAGGTAGGCATAACTGTAAGCGCTGGCATTGTATCTTACCCGGCTCATGCCTCGGTGGTCGAGGAGCTTCTGAAAAAGGCAGATGAGGCTATGTATAATGCGAAAAGAGGCGGAAAGAACCAGTCGTCTGTTTTTTCACCATAGAAAGGTGTAGTGAAAGCTTGAACGTTGAAGAGCTATTGCGCATGGTGGTGGAAAAAGGAGCCTCGGACCTGCATCTAAGGGTGCCGAGCCCACCGGTGCTTCGCATCGACGGTATTCTCAGTCCTCAGGAAGAGTTGCTACCTGTCACTCCCCAATTCATGAAAGAATCGCTGGAGTTTATAACTACTGAGAGGCAGAGGGAGAGATTCTACAATGAGCTGGAGCTGGACATGCCGTTCAGCATAGCTGGCTTGGCTCGTTTCAGGGTCAATGCCTTCTTTCAGCGAGGTACGATCAGTATCGCTATTCGGCAAGTGCCGCTGAAGGTGCCGACTATCGATCAACTTGGATTGCCCCCCGTGTGTAAGACTCTGGCGGTTAAGACCAAGGGCTTGGTCCTGGTAACTGGCCCTACAGGAATGGGTAAGTCGACCACATTGGCTGCTATGATTGATTATCTAAATAAGACCGATAGACGAAATGTGATTACGATCGAGGATCCAATTGAGTTCCTGCATCATAATGAAAAGTGTCTCATCGCCCAGAGAGACCTAGGTGATGACACCAAATCCTTCGCCATTGCCTTAAAACATGCCCTGCGTCAGGACCCTGATGTGATCCTTGTAGGGGAGATGCGCGATTTAGAGACCATATCCACGGCGATCACCGCTGCGGAGACTGGGCACTTGGTTCTGAGTACACTGCACACAGCAAGCGCTCCTCAGACCATTGACCGCATAATTGATGTTTTCCCTGCTCATCAGCAGCCGCAGATTCGATTCCAGCTCTCGCTGGTGTTGGAGGGTGTGCTCTCGCAGTTCCTCTTGCCTAGAGCTGGGGGCAAGGGGAGAGTGGCTGCCTTCGAAATCATGGTGGCTACTGATGCCATACGTAATCTCATCCGTGATGCCAGGAGTGAGCAAATTCCCACCTACTTGCAGACCGGAAAGCAATTCGGCATGCAGACCATGGACCAAGCACTGCAGGAACTTGTAAGGTCTGGTGCGGTCACTTTGGAGGATGCATTGCTCAGGTGCAACAAACCGGATGAGTTGCGTCGTATTCGCGGATGAGCCAGTTTACAAAGTTGATTTTGCGTGGAAGGTTCTCCTAACTAATGGTTGACAAGCTGATTCGACCATCTTATACTCTGCCCATGAACTTTGATTTCAAAGTCATAGCCACAAGCTTTCCTGCTATTGCTCTTGTGATTTCCTTTGCCTGCTTTTT